>Ga0228535_1000371_pt1 | contig 133885 bp, 126 predicted proteins | sample SJ1metagenome_FD_168457 | JGI IMG/M metagenome (GOLD analysis project Ga0228535, IMG submission 168457) | Enriched culture of PCE-dechlorinating microbial communities from Ithaca, New York, USA - SJ1 | ecosystem: Engineered > Modeled > Simulated communities (microbial... > Unclassified...
GGATTTTCCAGGAAGAGCGTCTTTTATCTTGGCCCATTGCTCATCATTAATAGAATGTCGAGTCTCCATTGCGTCCCTCCTGCAAGGAGGGATAGCACAAAGCCAAACTAATGTCGACACGGCCTAGCAATTCTCCGGAAAGCGGCCGGCCAGGGGCAGCCGCCAGTCCTTGCCGAAGGCCCGGGGGGTGATCTTCACCCCGGGCGGGCTCTGGCGGCGCTTGTATTCGCTTTTCCGCACAAGGCCCGCCACCCTGGCGCAGACCTGGGGATCGCGCCCCCGGGCCGCCATTTCGGACAGGCTGAGGCCCCCTTCCACGTAATCGGCCACGATGGCGTCCAGCTCGTCATACGGCGGCAGGGAGTCGGCATCCACCTGCCCCGGGGCCAGTTCCGCCGACGGCGGCTTGTCCAGAACCCGTTGCGGAATGGGGGCTGTGCCGGACGGGCCGAGAAAACCCAGGGCCGCGCGGCCCTCGGGCCCGTCCTCGGCCAGGGCGTTGCGCCAGCGGGACAGGGCGTAGACCAGGGTCTTGGGCACGTCTTTCAATATGGCGAACCCGCCTGCCGTGTCCCCGTACAGGGTGCAGTAGCCCACGGCCGTCTCGCTCTTGTTGCCCGTGGTGACCACCAGGCGGCCGAACTTGTTGGACAGGGCCATGAGCACCGTGCCCCGGGCCCGGGATTGCAGGTTTTCCTCGGTGACGTCCGGGGCGCGGCCGGCGAAGGGCCCGGCCAGGGCGTCCAAAAACGATTGAAAGATGCCGTCCACGGGGATGGTCCAAAACGTCAGGCCCAGGTTTTCGGCCAGGGCCCCGGCGTCTTCGAGGCTGTGCCCCGAGGAGTGGCGCGTGGGCATGGCCACGCCCACGACCTGCTCCGGCGACAGGGCGTCGGCGGCCAGGGCGGCGGTGAGGCTGGAGTCGATGCCCCCGGACAGCCCGATGAGCACGCCGGAGAAGCCGCTTTTTTTCACGTAGTCGCGAAGCCCGGTGACCAGGGCGGCATACACCTCGCAAAGGGGCGACAGGGGGATGGCCGGAACCGTGCGCGGCCCAGGAACCGGGCCAGGGACCAGGTCAGGAACCGGGCCGGTCATGTCTTGCGGCGCGGCCGCGTCGGCCTGCGCGCCTGGGACGGGAGGCGAATCGGGGGCGGGCGGCGTCTGATCAAGGCGCACCTCGTCGGTCATCCCCGCTATGGCGGCCTGTCTGGCCCGGCCGCGCGGGTCGGCCAGGCGGACCCTGGAGACGTCCGCCGCGTAAAGATCGGCCAGGATCAGGTCTTCGGCAAAGGCCGCGCCCCGGGCCACAAGCTCGCCGTCCGGGGCGAAAACCAGGCTTTGCCCGTCGAAAACCAGCTCGTCCTGGCCGCCGCACAGGTTGCAATAGGCCACGAAGGCCCGGCAGTCCGAGGCCCGCACGGACAGCATGCGTTCCCGGGCCGCCCCCTTGTCCCGGTGGTAGGGCGAGGCCGAGATGTTGACCACAAGCGTGGCCCCGGCCGCGGCCTCCCGGCAGGCCGGGCCGTCCGGATACCAGATGTCCTCGCAGATGCTCACGCCGATGCGGAAAGGCGGCGCGGTCACGATCAGGTCGCGGGTTCCCGGGGTGAAATAGCGCATCTCGTCGAACACCCCGTAATTGGGCAGAAGCTGCTTGGAGTACGTGGCTGCGATGCGTCCGTCATGGGCCACCACGGCGGCGTTCACGGCCTCATTTGCGCAAAGCGGGGCGCCGAAAATCACTGTCATGCCCCGGCAGGCCGCGACGAAACGCGACACCCCGTCCCTGGCCGCGTCCATGAAGCGCGGCGACAACAGCAGATCCTCGGGCGGATACCCGGTCACGCACATCTCCGGGAACACCGCCAGATCCGCCCCGGCCCGGCGGGCCTGCCGGGCGAACGCGGCCATGCGCGACACGTTGCCGGAAATGTCGCCGACAACCGGATTGACCTGACACAAGGCCAGCCTCATCGTGTCCTCCATGGGGTGCCGCAGCCGGATGGGCCGGGAATCCCCCTCGGGGAAAAACGTCTGCCCGGTCCTCCCGAATCCGGCCAAAGCGGCCTGGACCGGCGGCTCACGGCTCCTCGTTGGTCTCGGTCTTGGCCCAATAGTCGTCGGGGTAGGTTCCGGTCTCGTTGTGATCCAGGAAGCCGTCGCCGCTGGCATCGAGCCTGTTGAAAAGGGTGTGGGCCTTCTCCTTGGCCTGGTACCTGGCCACGAACTCCTCCCGGCTGATCTTGCCGTCCTTGTCCGTGTCGAGGGCCGCCGCGCCCTTGGAAAGTCCGCCCTTGCCGGCGCATCCCGCCCCGGCGGCCAAAAACACCGCGACGCACAGTCCCGCGATTTCCCGTTTCATGTGCCTGCCCTTTGTGTTGCGGGGACGCGTCCCCGGTTGTTCCGCCCTGCCCTCGCCGCATCCGCCGAAATCCCGCCCGCGGTGGCGTCCCTGATGGGTGGCCGGGAGGATAGATTTTTTTCCGCACTTCTGGAAGGGGGGGCGACAGGGGGGGACAGGGGGGCGGCAGGGGGGCGACAGGGCGGATCATAAAAAAGAGCGGGTCCGTTCTTGCCCTCGTCGAACGGACCCGCTTCGGAGCGGGCATTGCACCCGCCGGGAGCCTGGCGATGCAACGCTCATCGCCGGATGCCTGGAATGATGCAGTCCCCGTGCCAGAAAAGAACATCCGTGATGTTGCGATGTTGGCGATTTCTTTCGGATTGCTAGGTCATGTATTTGCCGAGATATCGGCAATACGGCGCGATGTCGCCACGGCGGCGGCCAGGGACGGGGACGGGCGTTTTGACAAGGACGGGATTGTGGCCGTAGAAGGGTCATGCGGGGAGGACCGGGCTGCGCCGGCTCCCCCCATTCCGGGACATCAGGGGACGGGCGCGGGGAAGACGTGGACGACAAAATTTTCGACATGTTCGTGGAGAGCTGCCTGGAGCAGCTTTCGGGCATTGAAAGCGCCGTCCTGGATTTGGAGAAGGCTGCGCCGCATGAGGTCCGGGGCAAGGCCTTGGCCGTGTTCCGGGCCGCCCACACCATCAAGGGCGATGCCGGGGCCATGGGGGCGGCCCCCCTGGCGGAGTTGTGCCATGCGGTGGAGAGCGTGCTGTCCCAGGTGCGCGAGGGTTCACGGTCCGTGGACGTGGCCCTTTGCGGCGAGCTGTTGCGGGCCTTCGACCTCATGCGTTCCCTGGTGCGCCGGGTGCACGAGGTGCTGGACGGCGCGCCGGACGTAGCGGCCCAGGCCGCCGAAGGAGTGGCCCAGCTCACGACCCTGGCCGCATGTCGCTGCGTGGCGGCACCAAGCCTCCCGTCCCCCGCCGCAGAGGCGGCCCTGGCGGCTTCCGAACCGGCTGCGGCCACGCCAGCGGCCGATTCCGGGCGCTCCCGGGACGAGGCCCTGGAACGCATCGAGAGCATCACCATCCCGGCCGGGGAACTGGACATCCTGGTGGACCGGGTGGGGGAGCTGGGGATCGTGCAGGCCCGCCTGGAAAGCCTGGCCAGACGCCTGGGAGACCGGGAGTTCATGGCCGTGGCCGAGGAGACGGGCAGGCTGTGCGCCTTGTTGCGGGATCAGGCCCTGGGGCTGCGCATGCTGCCCTTGCAGGTCAGCTTCCTGAAATACCGCCGTCTGGTGCGCGACGCCTGCGCCTCCCTGGGCAAGGAGGCCGAGCTTGTCCTGGACGGGGAGAACACGGAACTGGACAAGACGCTGATCGAGCGGCTCAACACCCCCATCCTGCACCTGTTGCGCAACGCCGTGGACCACGGCATCGAGACTCCGGCCATGCGCCGGGCGGCGGGGAAGCCGCCAAGCGGGCGCATCAGCCTGAGCGCCAGGCAGGAAGGCAACGAGGTGGTCATCGAGGTCACCGACGACGGGGCGGGCATTGATGCCGAGGCCCTGTGGATGCGCGCCGTGAACCTGGGGCTGGCGGACCAGGGACGCAACCCGTCGCGGCAGGAGAAGCTGTCGCTGATCTTTGTGCCGGGGCTGTCCACGGCCTCGGGGGTCGGGGCCTTGTCCGGGCGGGGCGTGGGCATGGATGCGGCCCGGGAGGGCATCGAGAGCCTGCGCGGGTCCATCGGGGTGGACAGCGAGCCGGGCCGGGGAACGGCGTTCTCCATCCGGCTGCCCGTGTCCCTGGCCATCATCGACTGCCTGGAGGTGCGTTCCGGGAGTCAGACGTTTTTTTTCCATCTGGATTACGTGGAGGAATGCCTGGAAATTCCCCGGCGGCAGGCGGCGGACGCCACCCGCCGGGTGCTCGACCTGCGCGGCCGGCCGCTGCCCATGCTGTGCCTGGCGGATTTTTTCGGGCTTTCCGCCGAGGGCTGCGACCGGGATATCCCGGCCCATGCCGTGGTGGTCCGGGCTGCGGGGGAGCGGTTTTGCATCCTGGTGGACGAGGTGCTTGGCCAGAAGCAGGCCGTGCTCAAGCATCTGGGGGCGGCCCTTGGCCATGTCGCGGGGATTTTGGGCGGCACCGTGACCGAGGAAGGCTTCATGGCCCTGGTCCTGGATGTGCCGGGACTGGCCCAGGCCGCCCTGGCTTCCCCCGGGGGGGACAATCGCCGTCAGGGGGCATGACGGCGCGCAGATGGAGGACGTGATGCCGCGCATACTCATCGTGGACGACAGCCGCTATCAGCGTCATCTGGTGGAAAAGGCCCTGGAAGGGGTGGGACGCTGCGAACAGGCCGAGGACGGGGCCGTGGCCGTGCGTCTTTTCCAGCAGGCCCTGCACCGGGGGGAGCCCTACGATCTGGTGATCATGGACATTCTCATGCCCACCATGGACGGGCACCGGGCCCTGGCCTGGATGCGGCGCATGGAGGAACAGGCGGGCGTCTCGCGCCCCACCCGGGTCATCATGCTGTCGAGCCTGGACGACCCCTACAACATGATGCAGGCCCAATTCGAGGAAGGGGCGGGGGCCTACCTGACCAAGCCTTTCGACCCGGCGGACATGCTCGAGGCCCTGCGCGCCCTGGAAATCGCGGACAACCCCCTTGACGGAGCACCATGCGAGACCTTGTAAACCTGTATCCCGACCTGGATTCCGTCTATCTTCTGGTGGCCCAGGGGGGGGTGTTCGAACGGCCGACCCTGGTGCAGACGGTGCTCGGTTCGTGCGTTTCCGTGGCCTTTTATTCGCGAGACAACGGCTTCGGGGGCATTTTTCACGCCCTTTTGCCCCGCAGCGCGGACTATGAAAAGGTGCTGCTGCCGGGCAACAGGTTCCGCTATGTGGACGCGGCCGTGGATGCCGTGGCCGGGTCGCTGGTCCGGCGCGGGGTGGATCTGGCCGAGGTGGAATGCAAGGTGTTCGGCGGGGCGGGGGCGCTGTTTCAGGGGGAGGCCGGGGTGGGGCAGAAAAACGTGCTGGCGGCCTATGAGGCCCTGGCCCGGCACCGCCTGCGGGTGACGGCCTCCCATGTGGGCGGGGAGCGGGGCCGCAAGCTGGTCTTTTTCAGTCACACGGGGGAGGTGTTCGTCAAGTTCCTGGGCCCGGCGCAACCGTCGGGGCCGTCCTGCCGCCTTGAGGACAAAGGCCGCGGACGGCGCGCCGCCCGGACGTAAGGCAAAGGGAGCCCGGCGCCCCTACATGTATCCCAGGGCCCGGAGCTGGGCCATGGCCGATTCCTTGCCCCGGTGGCGTCCGGCCCGCTCCGGGGTGTTTTCCAGATCCTGTTCCCAGGCCGGGATGGCGGCGTTTTTCACCGTTCCCGAGCGGGTGCCCAGGGAACGGTACCCCGCACGGTAGAGCTCGCAAAACGGCAATCCCCGGGACAGGGTGTAGTCCCAGACCTGGCGCTCCCGGACAGGGAGCAGGGGATGCACCCGGAGGTGGGGCGGCGCGGTGCGGGGGCTGAAAACGGCCTCGTCGCGCCGGGCCGCATGCTCGTCGCGGCGGATGCCCGTGACCAGGGCGGCCGTGCCGTGGGCCTCGAGAAACCGGTTCAGGGGCACGGTCTTGGCCAGGTGGCTCCCGGGCAGGGTTTCCGGGTCAAAGGCGAACCCCGGGCCGGTAAACCCGATACGCTCCAGTTCCCGGCGGTTTTCACCGGACAGCCGGGCCGTCTCCACCCACTCGCCCACGGCCAGCCCCTCGCCCACGGCCAGCCCCTCGCCGAGCAGGTCGTGGTTTCTGGCCGTGACCAGGGGCAGGTCCCAGTCGCGTCGAAGCCTGTCCACAAAGGCCAAAATCTCCGGAAACGCGTCCCCTTCATCCAGAAAAAGCACCGTGGGCATGGGCCGGCCAGCCGCGGCGGCCGCCTCGCGCCACAGATGCACCAGCAGGGTGCTGTCCTTGCCGCCGGTTGCGGCGATGGCCAGGGCGTCGTCCGGAAAGCGGGACAGGGCCTGGGCGATGACGTGCCGGGCGGCCAGGATGGAGTCGGGGCAGGGGGTGTCCATGGTGCGCAGGCGGATCGAAGCCGGGGAAAAGGGTGGGGCGTGTGCCGGACGCGCGGGGCCCTCGAACCGCCGGGACGGGCCAGGGGCGTCCCGGGCGCCCCGCGCGTTAGGGCGGAAACGGCTCAGGCCGACGGGTCGTTTTTGGACGAATCCGGCGTCTTGTCCTTGTCCTGCGGGGCGGCGGGCGGCGTCTTCCCCGGGGTCACGTCGATTTCGTCGGGCTCGGAGCCCGCGCCGCGAAAGTTGCGGATGGCCTTGCCGAAGGACGATCCCAGCTCCGGCAGCCGCTTGCCGCCGTAGATCACAAGCACGATGACCAGGATGATGATCAGTTCCGTTGCGCCGATGCCGAACATGGGATTCCTTGCTCAAAGCGTTTTGTCCGTGCCCTGCGGGACGGCCGTCTGACGGAAACCTGGACAGCCGGACCCGGGAACGGAAAACGGATGCGCCGCCTTCGTGACCAGACCGCCGCTTTTTCATAATCCCGGGCCGGGATGTTAGCAAGGAAAGATCACGGGGAGTGGGGGCGGCCGGCTTCCGAAAAAGGGCTCGCGGGGTGACGGCCCCAGGATGTGAAAAACCGGGCATGGATCCCCGCCGTGACGTGGGCCCGGGGTGTTGGCGGATGGTGCATCCGGAGCGCCGGGGGATGCCGTTTTTTGCCGTGCCGCCTTGCCGCCTGGGGCGAAAACAGGTAAACCCGCTATGGTTTGTCCGATCCGGAAAGACGAGGCCGCCATGTCCATCCCTGCGGAGAAAAAACAATACCTGGCCTTCGCCCTGGGCGAGGAGCTCTTCGCCCTGGAATCCTCCCTGGTCCTGGAGGTTCTGGAGGTTCCGGCCATCACCCGCATCCCCCGCGTGGCGGACTATCTGCTCGGTGTCGTCAACCTGCGCGGCAACGCCGCCACCGTGGTGGACGTGCGCCGCAAATTCGGCATGTCCCCCACCCAGAGCACCCGGGACACCTGCATCATCGTGGTGGAATGTGACTTCGAGGGCGAGCGGCAGCCGGTGGGCCTTTTGGCCGATTCGGTACGCGAGGTGCTGGAGATATCCCCGGAACATGTGCTCGAATCCCCGGAGATGGGACTTTCCGTGGACGCCAGGTACCTTTGCGGCGTAGCCCGCCTGGGCGAGGATTTCGTGCTTCTGCTCGACGCCAGCCGCCTGCTTTCCCTGGAGGAACTCGCGGCCCGTCCCGGCGCGGGATGAGCCAGGGCTGTTTTTTATCGATCGCAAAGATTCTTGTTGCGCTTTCTCCTGAAAAACGTAATATTACGAGATTACCCGTTCGGGCGGTTCGCCGCGCCGAGCTACATAATGCAGAAGGAGCATTTTTCTATGTCCCAGGAAGGAACGGTCAAGTGGTTCAACGAGAAGAAGGGTTTCGGCTTTATCGAGCAGCAGGGCGGAGATGACGTGTTTGTGCATTTTTCGGCCATTTCCGGAAATGGATTCAAGACCTTGCACGAAGGCGACCGGGTCAGCTTCGAGGTTGTCTCCGGCGACAAAGGGGTCAAGGCGGCCAATGTGACCGTCCTGTAGGCGACCCCGTCCCCCAGGCTTTCCAAGCCCCTGCCCGGCAGGGGCTTTTTTTTGGTTCATTGCGCCCTCCTTGTCTGAAAGTCGCGTTCTCCCCTAAACGGATCGCGCCAGGCGCCGATACGAATGGCGGGGAGAAAACGCGGCGCGTCCCGGATCGGCAGGGGCGATCCTCCGGCCCGGGACGCAACGCGCGACGAGGAAAAAAGGGAGCAGACCATGACCCAGCCCGCCCGCGCCGCCCACGCCGCCCGATCGGCCTTGCCCGCACCGCAGCCCATGCCCCGGCCCGAACCGGGATTCGCCAACGTGCTGGTGGTGGCCGAGACCGAGGGGCACGGCCGCGTGGACCGCGAATTCCTGAAAAAGGCCCGCATCTTTGCCCCCCGGGTGGCGTATTGCGCCGCGCAGGCCATGGATATCCTGTCCCGGCACGGCGCGGACCTCATCCTGTGCGACGGCCGCTTCCCGGACGCCACGGGCCTGGAGTTCGTGGCCGCGCTCAAGGCCCACCCCCGCCTGAAGGTCATCCCGGTCATCATGGTCAGTCTGGAGAACAGCCGGGAGGCGGTCATCGAGGCCGCCAGGCTCGGGGTGTGCGGCTACCTGATCCGCCCCTATTCCCAGGCCGCCTTTACCAGATACCTGACCCTGGCCCGGGCCATGCGCGCCTTCACCCTGGTCGCTGCAGCCGGGATGGCCCAGGCCGCCCGCGAGATGCTCGCAGGTCCGGCCCGTCTGGACGGCCCGGCCTTTCTGGACGGTCAGGACGCCCGGATTGGCGGGACGCCTCCCGCGCCGACCCTGCCTGCCGCCGGGATCGCCGGGACTGCCGGGACGGGCAGCCAGCCGGGCCTGTCGCCCGACGAGGCCCCGCGTTTCTACCGGCTGGGCCTGCGGCGGCTGGCGGCCAGGGACTACGAGGCCGCAGCCCAGGCCTTTTCCCGGGCCACGGCCCTCAATGCCCTGTATGTGGAGGCCCATCTGGGGTTGGCCGAGACCTTCCGGGCCAGGGGAGACCTGCGGCGCTACCGGGAGGCCATGAAGCGGGCGGCCGGGGCCTGCGTCCAGGCCCGGCGTTTCGAGGCCCTGCGCGACCGGTTCGCGCACATGCTGCAAACGGACCAGGAGGGCTTCAACCCCTTTTTCGCCCTGGGCAACGAAAGCCTGCGCTGCCGGGACTACCAGGGGGCCGTGGCCGCCTTCGGCAACGCCCTGTCCCTGACCCCGGAGGAGGGCGGCATCTTCCTCCAGCTCGGCAAGGCCTACCATTTCCTGCGGCGCAAGGATCTGGCGGTCAAGGCCGTGACCCGGGGAATGGACCTTGACGGGGAGTCCCCCGAGGCCAAGGCCCTGCTTTTCCGGCTGACGGGCCGCGATCCCGACGATGTGGAGGCCCTGGGCCGGGATGGGGAGGCTGCGGCTTTGGAGCTGCCCTGGGCCGTGCGCCTGGCCTGCCGGGTGGCCGGACTGGTCACCGAGGGGCTCTACAAGCTGCGCCGCCAGGCCGCCTGAGGCCGGGCCGACCCGGCTCGCCCCGGCCGTTGCAGGGCGGGGTATCCCAGACAAGGGAGCCGCCACGGCGGCCCAAGGCGCCCCCAGCAGCCCAAGGTGTCCCCAAGGCCGGGCGGAACGGGCCATGGTGGGGGACATCCCCCGCCGCAATCCCCCCCTGCCGTTGACTTTTCCCCTGCCCGGGCTCAGATTGGCCGCATGGGGCGCGAACACACGACCTTTCGCGCGCGCCGCGCGCCATATGGCCCTTCCCAGGGCGGGGCCGCCCGTGCCATCCCGGGGGCCGTTCTGGCCGCCGTCCTGGCGATCCTCCTGATCCTTGCCGTGTTTCCGGTCGCACCCCGGGCCGCATCCCAGGCCGCCGGCATGTCTCCCGAACAAAAAATCCTGCACGTCATAAACCGCCTGACCTACGGCCCGGCCCCGGGCGACGTGGAGCGGGTGCGGGACATGGGGGTGGAGGCCTTCATCGCCGAGCAGCTCGAACCGGACGCCATACCGAGGTCCAAGGCCCTGGAGGCCCGGCTGGAGGCCCTGTCCACCACGCATCTGGGCACGGTGGAGCTTTTCCGGGAATACGGCCCCACCCCGGACACCTCCGGGGGGCTTGGCCCGAGCCAGGTGCTGGCCGCCCGGGACCGGGCCGGGATCGTGTCCCGCGAGGCGGCCGACGCCAGGCTCGTGCGGGCGGCGGCCGATCCCGCCCAGTTGCGCGAGCTGCTGGTGGACTTCTGGTACAACCACTTCAACGTGGACGCGGGCAAGGGCCTGGCCCGCATCTGGGCCGGGGCCTATGAGCGCGAGGCCATCCGGCCCTACGTGCTGGGGCGGTTCCTGGATCTTCTGGCGGCCACGGCCATGCACCCGGCCATGCTCATCGCCCTGGACAACTGGCGCAACACGGCCCCGCGCGACGACCCGGCCGCGTCCAGGACGCACGGTTCTGGCGAATCTCCCGGTTCGCCCGGTTTGAAAAACGCGCCCGGTTTGAAAAACGCGCCCGGTTCGAAAAACGCGGCCGGGGCGCGAGATCCGGACGCTTCGGGTGATCCGGCCGCCCGGGAGGCGGAGGGCCAAAAACCGCATGGGGAGGAGGCCCCGGCCAAAACCGAGGCCCAGGGCCTGGACACGACCTATGCCGCAGCGCTTCTGTCCGTGCATACCCTGGGCGAGGGCACGGCCGTTTCCGACGCCGACGTTACGGCCCTGGCCCGGGTGTTCACGGGCTGGCGCATCGGCGCGCCGCGCTCGGAGACGGACAAAAACGGATTTGTCTTCGACCAGGAGGCCCACGATCCGGCCGACAAGACCGTCCTGGGGGCGACCATCCAGGGCGGCGGCATGGCCGAGGGCGCCGCGGCCCTGCGGTTTCTGGCCGCGCACCCGGCCACGGCGGGGCATGTCTGCCGCAAGCTGGCCGCCTTTTTCCTGGCCGGGGAGCCTTCGCAGGCGCTTGTCGAACGGCTGGCCGCCATCTATTTGGAGTCCGGCGGCGAGATACGGGCGGTTTTGGCCGCGCTTTTTTCCGATGCCGAGTTTTTCGACGAAAAGCGGTACCTGGCCGGGTTCAAGTCCCCCCTGCGCCATGTGGTCTCGGCCATCCGGGCCACGGGAGCCATGCCGGACGATCCCACCCCCCTGGCCGGGGTGCTGGGCCGCATGGGCATGCCCCTGCACCACTGCCCCGGCCCGGCGGGCTACGCCCAGACCCCCCCGGGAGCGCCCACGGCCCGGGACATGGCCGCCCGGGTGGCCTTTGCCGCCGATCTGACCTCGGGGCGGCTGCCCCTGTGGGCCGAGGCCCCCCCCGGCCTTGCCCCCGGGGCCCTCCTGGCCGCCCTGGGCCGGGCCCAAACGGGCCAGGCGGGCCAAAAGGCGGAGGCGTCCGGGGCGAAATCCCCCGGAAAGACGGCGTCCGCCGGGAAAAAGGCCGCCCCGGGCCGTGCCGGTGGCCGGGATGAACCCGCCCTGGACGCGGCGGCCATCCTGTCCGGGCCGGATTTCGTGAGGTATTGAGGCCATGCCGCCGACTTCTCCAACCCGGACGGGGCGCTTTGCATGAACCGCCGCTATTTTCTGCATATCCTGGCCCTGGCCGCCGCCGCCTCGGCCTGCCCCGGAGCGGCTGCCGCCGCGCCCCGGGCCGCCAAAAAAAAACCCGAGGCCGCCCCGGACTCCCAGGCCGGACAGCCGCAAAAGGCCCCTGAGGCCGGTCCCGCCCCCGCCCGGCTGGTGGTGGTGTTTTTGCGCGGCGGCCTGGACGGCCTCAGCGTCTTGCCGCCCTCGGAAAACGACTTCTACCGCCTGGCCCGGCCCACCACGGCCCTGGCCCCGTCCGGCCGTTCCGGCGGGGTCGTGTCCCTGCCCGGCGGCCTGGGGCTGCACCCGGCCCTGGCCCCCCTTGCCGAGGACTTTACGTCCGGGCGGCTGGCCTTCGTGCAGGGCGTGGGCCTGCCGGAGGTGGTCCGGGACCACGTGACGGCCCAAAAAATCATGGAGGCCGGGACCGGGACCGCCGCCCTGGCCACCTCCCTGGCCGCAGGCAAGGCCGGGGGCTGGCTGAACCGGCTGGCCCTGGAACTGGCCCCCAAACCGGCCGGGAAAAAAGGGCCGGACACCACGGTCCGGGCCGTCTTCGCCACCCCCAGGCGGCCCCTGATCCTTGCCGGGCAGGCCCGCAGCCTCCATGTGCCGCCGGGCCGGTTCGTCTATCCCATGGACGCCGCCGCCCTGCCCGACGTCACGCAGTTGGACGCCTCCCTGGCCAAGGCCTACGCGGCCAAGGGCGTTCCCCCGGTCCTGGCCCGGGCCTTCCGCGAGTCCGTGTCCCAGCGGCGAACGCGTCTGGCGGCCCTGGCCAGGGAGATGGACGTCTCCCGGGGCGGCGATCCCCCGGTGTCGCTTTTTCCCGAACTGGCCGGGAAGGTGGCGGCGGAGATGACGCGCAAGCCTGAGCTTTCCCTGGCCTTTCTGGCCTTCGGCGGCTTCGACAGCCACGTGCGCCAGGGCGCGGCCGACGGACGCCTGGCCGAGGCCCTGGCCCACACGGCCGCAGGGCTGCGCGCCTTGGCCGGGGGGCTGGGCCCTGTCATGGAGCGCACGGTGGTGGTGGTGATGAGCGAATTCGGCCGGACGCTTACGGAAAACGGCATGGGCGGCACGGAAAACGGCCACGGCGGGCTTTTTTGGCTCCTCGGCGGGCCCGTGGCCGGGGGGCGGCTGTACGGCCAGCCGCCGGGCCTGGCCGGACGCAGGCTCTACCGGGAGCATCTGCTGCCGGTGACCACGGACTACCGCCTGCCCCTGGCCGTGATCCTGCGGGAGCATCTGGGGCTTTCCGGGGAGGCCGTGGACAGGGTGTTCCCGGGATTTTCCCCGGACGCGTCGCTAGACGGCTTGGCGCGCGGCAGGCCGGATGCGGCGGATGCGGCGGATGCGGCGGACTCCCCGTCCTAGCGCTTCGTTCACAAAAAACGTTCACGTTTTTTGCGAAGAACAAGCAGACATTCAAGGTGGGAGTGCCTGCCCGGCCATGCCGGAACGCGCCGTAGCGCCGGAACGGGCCGGGCGCAACACGGACGGCGGCTGGGGCACCTCGGGGGCAGGCGGGGGCGGCCTGGAAGGCGGGGCCGAACCGTGGTCCGGCCCCGAGGCGGCGGATTACTTCTTGGCTTCCTGGGCGAGCTTCTTCTTGAGGCCCTCGGCGTACTGCCGGGACTGTTCGAGGATGTCGTCCACCTTTTCGCCATTGATCTTGAGTCCGGCGATCTTATAGATGCCGTCGAAGGGAATGAAGGCGTTTTTCTTGTCGGCGTAGAGTTCGTCCATGACCTTGATGGCCTTGGCCGGGTCGCTGATGACGTAGGCGTTGAAGCATTCCCGGAACTGCTTGTTGATGTGCTCCGGATCGGCGTCCTTGCCGCGTCCCACGGTGATATCCGTGCACAGGATGCGCACGCCGGTGGCCATACCGGTGATGAAGCAGTGTTTTTCCTTTTCGGTATAGCCGGTCCACGTCTGGGCGAAGCTCGGGGCCGTTTGGGCCAGGGCCGAGGCGGCGTTGCCCAAAAGAAACAGAAAAAGCGCCGTCAACAGCAGGGTTTTTCTTACCATGTCTCTCTCCTTGTCGGATCGTCTCGCCGTGTGTCCGACGCTCCTGGCGTCCAAGGCCCGGTCGGACGGGTCCGGCCTGCTTCCTACGCAAACTCGGCCCTGGCGGCAAGGGGCAAGGCGAAGCGATACCACCTCTTGGGCGTCGTTGCTCAGATGTCGTTGAGGTCGATGGCCTTGGGGCCGGGCTTGGCCGGGGCCTGGGCCGGACCGGTGCGGCCGCTCCGCCCTCCCTGGCCGTACAGGCCCGCCTCGGGATCGCCTTCCGGCGTCCCGCCGCGCACGCCCCTGGCCTGGCCCGGCAGGGCGGCCTTGCCGCCGCACAGCCCGCGTACGGCCTCCAGGCGGCGCATGGCCGGGGCGTGGGCCGCCTGGGGCGCGGCGGCCTTCTCATAGGCGGCCAGGGCCTCGCGGCAATTGCCCTCGGTCAGAAACATGTCCCCCAGCCGGACCAGGGCCTCGGGGCTCAGGCCCCCCGTGGTTCCGGCCTTGATGAGCCAGGTCTTGGCCTGGGCCGTTTCGCCCTGGTCGGCCAGCAAAAGGCCCAGGGCCTCCATGGCGTCGTCCAGGCCGGGGTCGGCGCGCAGGGCCTCGTCGTAGGCCTGGAAGGCCTTTTTCGCCGCGCCCCGCGTCAGGCTTTGGCCCAGGTAGACCTTGGCCTCGGGGGTGCCCGCGGCGGCGAAAAGCGTGGCCGCCTGGTCGAAATTGCCCTGCTCCAAGGCCCGTTTGCCTTGCTCCAAGGCCTCGGACGGGGGCGGCGCCGGCGGGGTCTGGGGGGTGCTGGGGGCGCATGCGGCGGTGAACGCGGCCATGAAAAGGACGGCCAACAACGGCACGGCCGCGCGGGCGGTTTTGGCGGACATGGCATCTCCTTGGGGACCGGGCGATGCGAAAACGGGCTGGTCCACGGGCATTGGGGCGGACAGGCGGGACGGCGGACCGAAGCGGGCCGCGCCCCATGGGTCCGAGGCCGATCTATCCCAAAAGGGGGGCGGGCTTGTCAAATCCCGGGAAAGTGGGCGGCGGCCCGATCCGGGAGGGCCCGGACCCGAACCGCCGCCTGACAGGGGGAAAGGCCGTCTCGCGTTTCGTCCACGAAAAGCGCAGGGGGCGTTTCGCAGGCAAAAAACGAAACCCACTGATTTTTCTTACAAAATACGATCGTATTTTGTAAGGGAGGTGACCCTAGGCGTGGATCTTTTTCAGGAGCCAGGCCATGTGCCGCCCCAGGGTGCTCATGGTGCGCAGGCCCTCCTCGTCGCTGTTGATCTCCCCGATCTCCCGGCCGAACCCCATGTTCCAGTAAATGGAGCCGGGCACCACCATTTCGTTGATGAAAAAGAAATGGTTGAGGGAGTTGAAGGTGTGGATGGCCCCGCCGCGCCGGGCGGCCACCACCGAGGCCCCGACCTTCCTGGCGAACATGCGGCCGTTGGCGATGGAGGTCATCCCGGCCCGGTCGATCAAGGACTTCATGTTGGTGGTCACGTTGGCGAAATAGGTGGGCGAGCCGAGGACGATGCCGTCGGCGTCGAGCATCTTTTCAATGAGCTCGTTGACCGGGTCCTTTTTCTGGATACACCGCCTGTCCTTGGTCTCGAAACACTTGTAGCAGGCCAGGCAGCCGCGCAGATCCTGCCCGGCCAGTTGCACATGCTCCGTTGCGATGCCCTCGGCCGAAAGCTCGGCTAAAAGGGTGTCGATCATGATGGCGGTGTTGCCGTTTTTGCGGGCGCTGCCGTTTATGGCCAAAACCTTCATGACGTCTCCTTTTTCAGTTTTTTCCCGGCGCTCCAGGCCTCGCCCACCCTCTCGCCCAGGGCGAAATAGCCGTTTTGGGGCATGGTCAGGAGCAGGGGATCGATTTTCACCATGTCCGGCCGCCCGTCGCGCAGCACGTCCGCATGGGCGTGGGCGGCCTTGATCTCGCCGATGAAAAAGGTGTTGGTGGCCACCTCCACGGCCTGGGTCACGGCCACCTCCAGGCACAGGGGGCATTCCCGGATCATGGGCGCGGTTCCCAGTTCGCCGGTAAACACGTCGAAAAGCGCCCCCTTGTCCGCGTTGCGGCCCGAGACCAGCCCGCAGTAGTCCGTCAGGTCGAGGAGCGCCCTGCCGGGAAAGCACATGCTGTAGGTTCCGGTCTCCACAATCCCCTGCCGGGTGTATTGCCGGTGGTTGATGGCCGCGCCCACCATGGGCGGCTTGTACGACAGCCGGGTGAACCAGGCCACGGTCATGAAATTGGGCTTGCCGTCCACCATGGCCCCCACCAGGCATACCGGCATCACCGGCAAGACGTTGGGCTCCACGCGCACCATGTCCATCGGATTCGCCTCCCCGCGCCTCTCGCGAAGCGTGATGAAAGTTTTTGGAGGGGGGCCGGGGGGAACCTTTTTTCAAAAAAGGTTCCCCCCGGTTCCGTTCTTCCCGGTCAACCGGCCACGGCGGACTTGCCGATGGAAAATCCCTGGCCGATGTCCGCGCCCAGGGCCACGTAGCGCCGCGCGCCGGGGATGTACGTGAAAAACTTGGCCTTTTTCGGATCGACATGCCCCTTTTCGTCCAGGATGGCCGCATCGGCCTTGACGTCTTGTATCTCGCCCACGAACTGGGTGTGCAGCCCGAGCTCGAACACGTGGACCACGGCGCATTCGACCACAAGCGGGCACTCGGCCACGTAAGGCGCGTCCACCAGCTCGCTTTTGACCGGGGTCAGGCCCAGGGCCGCGAACTTGTCCGTGTTTTTTCCCGAGACCATGCCGGCGTAGTCCGTGGCCGCAGCCAGGGCCGCCGGGGGGATGGACACGGTGAAGGCCCGGCGGGCCATGATGGCCGCGTGGGAATAGGTGGCGGCGCGCAGGGACACGGCCAGGCAGGGGGGCTTGGAGCAGCAGATGCCGCCCCAGGCGATGGTCATGATGTTGGGCGCGCCTGCCGCGTCGTAGGTGCCCACCAGCCAGGCCGGGGTGGGGGCGGCCAGGGTTTCGGCGCCGAGGGAAACTTTCATGCGGGACCTCCGGTGATGTGTGATGCGGGCGAATGGCCCACAAAGACGTTCTCGTCGATGCGCGAGGGGTTGAAGCGATCCACCGGGCCGGGCTCCTGGGCCGGGTGTCCCACGACCACGAAGGAATGGGGGATGACGTGCCCGGGCAGGGCGAACATGGCCGAGAAGGCCGCCACCCGCTCGGGCGTCGGATAGACGCCGGTCCATACCGTGCCAAGCCCGATGGCCCGCGCGGCCAGGAGCATGTTCTGGATGGCCGCGGCGCAGTCCAGCACCCAGTAGCCGGGGTACTTGTCCAGGCTGGTGTCGCCCAGGACCAGGATGCCGAGGGGGGCGGTGCGGACCATGGCCGCATAGGGGTGGATGTCCGGAATCCTGTCCAGGATGAGCCTGTCCGTGACCACCACGAACCGCCAGGGCTGGGCGTTCCCGGCGCTGGGGGCGGCCATGGCCGCGCGCAGGAGGGTTTCGGCCTGTGCGGGGGACACGGGCCTGCCGTCGTATTTGCGAATGCTGCGCCGGGTGTGGATGGCGTCCAGGGCGTCCATGGCGGGCTCCTTTTCGAATTTGGTGTCATATTTACACTTGGCGGGATTTTATGTAGTACTGGCGAAAAAGCAAGCAGGCACAAAAAAGTATGGTAGTATGCAAAAAGAAACCAATGCGCCGGGCGGCGAGGGTGGCCAAGGCCGGATGGGTGGCCCGGCCACGCCGTGCGGCCGGGAGCAGGCGTCCATGAGAACCAGCGAGGAACGTCCCGGAGGGGCCTGCACCCTCAAGACTCTGGGCGGCCGGGTATATTACTGCACCATCGAGCTGTGCCTGCAGGTCATCGGCGGCAAGTGGAAGCCGATCATCCTGTGGCGGCTGCACATGGAGGGCGTGCGGCGGTTCGGGGAGCTCAAAAGGGCCATGCCCAACATCACCCAGAAGATGCTCACCCAGCAGTTGCGGGAGCTCGAGGCCGACGGCATGGTCAGCCGGCATGTGCATCCCGAGGTGCCGCCGCGGGTGGAATATGCCCTGACGCCGCTTGGGGAAAGCGTCATCCCCATCTTGGAACGCATGTGCGGCTGGGGCCGGGAGTTCGAGCGGCGCTTCGCCCCGGATGAGGACGCCGTGGGTTTTTAGCGCCCGCCGCGTCCCGGGCGATGCCCGGCGGGGACCGCCGTTACGAGGCGCGGCAGGCCATGCCTTCGGCCTCTGGCTGCGGTGTGCCGCCGGGTCCGGGGCTTTTCTTTTTTGATGGATGTGGTACTGTTTGCGCCTAGGGGTCTTCCGTTCGGTTCCCCCGGCATTTTCGCGTGTCCATGATTCCCGGCGCGCCGCAGCATGGTGGTTACGGTCCGACGCGGCGCCAGCCGGACGCTTCTTCGCTTCCAGTGTCGATGCCTCGCCCCGTACGAGGGGGCGTCACGCGCCGGGGTCGTTACGACGTTTTCCGGCGCCGGGAACCCGCATGACCAAATTCGCCCTGACCTGGCGCTATGCCAGTGCCTTGCTGCTCCTGGCCGTCCTGGCCGGAGGGTCGTATCTGGTGCTGGACAGGATCATGGACGTGGAAAAGCGCCGGGCCGGAGTGATCGACCTGAGCATGCGGCAGCGGATGCTCTCCCAGAATGTGGTGGTTCTCGGATTTGTGGCGGATCGCGCCCCCCTGCCGGATGTCCGGGAGAAGGCCCTGGCGGAGATGCAGGGAACCATCCGCGAGTTGCTTGCGGTCCATGCCCGCCTGGGCGTCCTGCAGACCGGAGACCTGGCCCCGCCGGATACGGCGTCCTGGCAGGAGATCACCCGGCGCATGGACGTGTTCGTGAACACGGCCCGTACCGTGGCCAGGCAGGCCCGGGCCGGCAAGCCCCTGACCCAGGCCCTGACCAGGCGCCTGCACGAGGCGGGCGGCCTGGAGCTTTTGGCCGGGCTGGACGCCCTGATCCTGCACCACCAACACGCGAGCGAACGCAGCCTGTCGCTCCTGGATGGGCTGCAACTGGCGTTTCTGCTCGGGATGCTGGCCCTTTTGGCCTTCATGGGACTGGTGCTGTTCCGGCCCCTGATCAACGACATCGTGGCCGACCGGCGTTCCCTGGAAATCGCCAACGAGGAGCTGGCCAAGCTGGCCACAGTGGACTGTCTGACCGGGCTTTTCAACCGCCGCAAGTTCGACGAGGTGGTTCTCCGGGAGATGGAGCTGGCCAGGCGCTATGCCGACCATGTGTCGCTTCTCATGTTCGACATCGACCATTTCAAGGCCATCAACGACAGCCTGGGCCATGCCGTGGGCGACAAGGTGCTGGCGGAACTGGGGCGGCTGGCCGTGACCGGCATGCGGGCCGTGGACTACGTGTTTCGCTGGGGCGGCGAAGAGTTTTTGATCCTGGCCCCGCGCACGGACGAGCACGCCGCCTTCGGCGTGGCCGAGAAGCTGCGCCGGGCGGTGGCGGACCACGCCTTTCCGGACGGGGTGCGGGCGACGGTCAGTTTCGGGGTGGCCGAATACCGGCCCGGAGAAAGCCTGGAGGACTGGCTGACCCGGGTGGACAAGGCCATGTACGCGGCCAAGCGCGGCGGCCGCAACAAGACCATGGCCGGGTAGGCGCGTGGCGGCCGGGCCGGGGGGTGCGTGGCGGCCGGATAATTCAGGCCTCCGCTCCCCCCTGCCGGGCACGGCCTCAAATGGGCGGGGCGATGGTCACCAGCACCCGCATGCGGGTCGCGGCCCGCACCCCGTGGGGCTCGGCGATGTCCGACACCAGCACGTCCCCGGCCCGGGCGGGCATGGTCCCGCCCTCGGCCAGAAACTCCCCCTCGCCCTCGATGACCGCGATGGACAGCTGCCCCTCCAGGTCGTGGGAGTGGATGGGCAGTTCCTGGCCCGGCTCGAAATTGAAGTTCAGGATCTTGAAATACGGCGAGTCGTGCACCAAAAGCTTGCCGAAGCCCTTCTCCTTGAACGTCCCCGCCTCGAAAAGATTCGTCTTTCTCATGATCGACACTCCATGGTGGTTGGGATCATTGGTCTGTACCCGGCTGCCACGGCCAGTGGCCGGAACTATCCCATGCAGGCGCATGGCGGCTTCCCGCCGAACCCCCTAAAAAATACGAAAGTATTTTTTAGAATCAAATCCATTCGGCTTCCGTCTCGCAGGCCGCATGGACATGCCCCGCCAGTGGCCGGAACTATCCCATGCAGGCGCACGCGCCCCGGGGCCTGGCCCGGGCACCAATCACCTCCCGGGCGATGATCTCGCCCCGCCGCGACACCACGATGCGCTTCACCGGCACCGGCTTCCCCGATCCCTCCACGGCCGCCAGGGCGATGCGGTGCAGGCCCGAGCAGCACGGCACCTCCATCTCCAGGACCGTGATGTCCGTGACGCCCGAGACCCGGATCATGGCCGTGAGCTTCTCCACATAAGCCTGGGCGTCGTCGAACTTGGGGCAGCCGATGGCCACCACCCTCCCGGCCAGGAAATCGTGGTAGCCAGGATACGCCGCCGGAACGCAGTCGGCCGCCAGAAGCAGGCTCGCGCCGCGCAGAAACGGGGCGTCGGGCGGGATAAGCCGCAACTGGATGGGCCAGTGGGACAGGTTGGAGGCCCGGGCCTGGGCAGCGTCAGGTCCGGCCTGGGCGGCTCCGGTCAGCCCCATGGGGGCGTTGGCCGACGCGCACGGCGAAAGGTCCATCACATTGGACGAGGGGCAGCCGCAGGCCATGGGCGCGGCCTTTTCGGCGGCCAGCAACTCATGCACGGCGGCCTCGTCAAAGGCCTCGGCCGGACGCTCGATGATGGTCAGCGCGCCCGTGGGGCACTCGCCGATACAGGCCCCCAGGCCGTCGCAGTACCGGTCGGCCACAAGCCTCGCCTTGCCGTCCACGATGCGCAGCGCCCCCTCGGCGCACCCCGTGACGCACTGGCCGCAGCCGTTGCACAACTCCTCGTCGATTTCGATGATCTTTCGCGTGGCGTTCATGTCGGTTTCCTTTGACCCTCGGGTCGGGGAGGCGGCGGCCGATATCGGTTCCGCCTCCCCTGGCCTCAGGTGTTATGCGTGTCGCCCGGCTAGCCGAGGATGGCCTTCAAGTCCTCGTCCGGGGTGGTGATGGGCTTGATGTCGTAGGTGTCCACCAGGAATTTGAGCACGTTGGGGGTCAAAAACGCGGGCAGGGACGGTCCCAGCCGGATGTTCTTGATGCCCAGGGACAAGAGCGTGAGCAGGATGGCCACGGCCTTTTGCTCGTACCAGGACAGGACCAGGGACAGGGGCAGGTCGTTGACCCCGCACTCGAAGGCGTTGGCCAGGGCCACGGCCACCTGGATGGCCGAATAGGCGTCGTTGCACTGGCCGATGTCCAGAAGGCGCGGGATGCCGCCGATGTCCCCGAGCTTCTTGTCGAAGAAGCGGAACTTGCCGCAGGCCAGGGTCAAAATGACGGTGTCGGCCGGGGCCTTCTCCACGAACTCGGTGTAGTAGTTGCGTCCCGGCTTGGCCCCGTCGCAGCCGGCCACCAGGAAGAAATGACGGATTTTGCCGGCCTTGACCGCGTCGATGACCGCCCCGGCCACGCCCAAAATGGCGTTTCTGGCGAATCCCACCATGACCGAACCCTTGTCCGTGTCCTCGGCAAATCCCGGCATGGCCAGGGCCTTGGCGATGACCGGCCCGAAGTCGCCGTTTTTGACGTGGGTCACGCCCGGCCAGCCCACCAGGCCCGTGGTGAAGATGTTGTCCTGATAGACCGCCCCGGGCTTCTGGATGCAGTTGGTGGTCATGAGGATGGCCCCGGGGAAGGCCGCGAACTCTTTTTGCTGGTTCTGCCAGGCCGTGCCGTAGTGGCCGTAAAAATGCTTGAATTTTTTCAGCTCCGGGTAGCCGTGGCAGGGCAGCATCTCGCCGTGGGTGTAGACGAAAATCCCCTTGCCCTCGGTCTGCTTCAATAGATCGTGCAGATCCTTCAGATCATGCCCCGAGACAAGGATGGCCTTGCCCGCCTTGGCCCCCAGCGGCACCTCGGTGGGCACGGGATGGCCGTAGGTTCCGGTGTTGGCCGCATCGAGCAGCTCCATGGCCTTGAGGTTGGCCTGGCCGCATTCGAGAACCAGTCCGACCATGGCCCCCAGATCCAGGGAGGCATCGAAGACCGCCGCCAGGCCCTTGTGGGTGAACGCGGCCACGGCGTCGTCGGTATGTCCCAGGATGGCGGCATGGTCGGCATAGGCGGCCACGCCCTTGAGGCCGAAAATAAGCGTATGCTTCAGCGACATAACGTCGGCGTCCACGGCCGGGATGCTTTTGAGGCCGTGCTCGTGCCCCTGGGCGATGAGGCCGTCCAGGCCCCTGACCGGTTCGTAGTCCGCCGGGCCGCCGCTGACGGTCACGCCCGCTTTTTTCGCCAGGGCCTGGCGCATGGCCACGGCCTTCTCGATCAGGGCCGGAAAACGCTCGGGATCGAAATTGACGTTGGTCAGGGTGGAGAACATGGCGGCCATGGTGAACCGGTTGACCTCGGGGTCCACGACACCCTTCTCCCTGGCCGCGTGGGCCACCTGGGACAGCCCGCACAAGGCGTAGACCAGAAGATCCTGGAGATCGGAGACCTCGGGCTTTTTGCCGCATACGCCGAGCTTGTCACAGCCGATGCCCTTGGCGGTCTGTTCGCACTGGTAGCAAAACATGTTCACGTCCTCCTGTTGGGGTTGATTCCTGCCGCGTTGAGACAAGAGATACATCCCCTCGCCCGCTGCGCCCTTGACGTAAGTCAAATGGGGCAAGATTTTTTCCGGGGAGGGGCTGCCGCCCCTCCCCGGACCCCTCCCCGCCCGGGGGGAATGATTCCCCCCGGCCCCCCCCGTCTCCGGGCGCGCTCCTGCGGAAGCAAGGCTTCCGCAGGAGCGCGCCCGGAAAGGCGGGGATCTTATGGGAAACATATATCAGTGGGCAGGAAGAGGCAAAGCCTGTTGAAAGTTTTTGGGAAGGGGGTCCAGGGGGGAACCCTTTTTTCAAAAAGGGTTCCCCCTTGGCCGCCGGAGGCCTAAATCCGCGCTACGCCGAGAAATACGGCGTGCAGCGAGATGACCAGGGCCAGGAAGATGCGGCGGGAGGTGGCGGGGGAGAGGTGGAACAGGCGGTAGCCCATGTGGGAGGCGGGGCTTTTTTGGGGACACACGCCCACGCAGTCCCCGCACAGGGTGCAGGAAAGCCCCGGGCGGCCCAGGGAGACGTCGCGCTCGGACAGGGCTCCGTAGCGGCAGGCCGCCGCGCAGCGGCCGCAGCGGGAAAAGCGCTCGCAGCCGGCGTCCATGCGCAGGCGGAAGGGCGAGAGCCTGCCCAGGAGGTTGCCGGCAAGCCCGATGGGGCAATAGGCCGTGCAGTGGACCATCATGCCCCGGCGTCGGGAGGCGGTCAGCATGACGAAGACGCCCAAGAGCCCGAAGACGGCGGCCAGGATGGCGGCCGTGGGGCCGGGGACGCCCAGGAGCCGCAAGGCCAGGGCGGAAAAGATCGTCAGGCCCAGGGTCAGGCAGCGCGCGAGCCAGGCCCGGCGCGGCAGGGGGGCGGGTGGTTTGGGGCCAAGGCGTGAGGCGGCGTCGTCCCAGGCCCCGATGTAGCACAGGTGGGAACACCAGGCCGGGCCCACGAGACACAGGGTGGACAGGTACAGGACGGGCATGAAATAGCCGCCGCCCCGGTAGAGGGGGCCGCCGACGATCAGGGCGGGCACGGGCAGATGCAGGTTGCCGGTCATGAGGAAGTCCGGCAGGCCGGAAAGGCCCAGGCCGAGTTGCAGGAAGAACACGGCCGAGAAAAGGCCCCAGTACATGGGCCGAAGCCTGGCGGCCCGGGCCGGATCGGCCATGGCCCCGGCCAGGATGGCGGCATAGAGGGCGAGCAGGAGGATTTCCAGGGAGCCCATGCCGGGAAGGAAGCGGTCGGCCAGAAGGATGGGGATCGCGGCCTTGGCCCGGGCCAGGGCGAGGATGCCCGCCGTCAGGAGAAAGGCTGCGGCCTGAAGCCCGGCCGTGTCCGAGCCCCGCGAAAACCGCCGGACGGCGGCGGGCAGGGTCATGACCAGGGCCGCGCCGAGATGGAAGGCCGCCACGCCGCCAAGGATCAGGGCCAGCCGCAGCCAGGGTTCGCCGAAGGCCCGGCGCATGGCGGACAGGTCCAGGGCCGTGTGCGCCCAGAAAAGGGCCGCGCCGCACAAAAGCGGGATGGCGATCAGGCGGACGAAGGCCCGGCGGGAAAAAAGCAGGCCCGCAACCCCGAGGCAGGCCGCCATAAGCCCCATGTCGCCGGAACGCAGGGCGTGGGCGGCCACAAGCAGGCAGGCCAGGACGGCGGGCAGGGGCACAAGGGCGGCCATGGAATCACGTCCGAGGTGGTTTGCGGGTGCGGGGATGGTCCGGGGACGGCCTGCGGGCCGGGGCGGACGCCGCGCCGCGAAGGATTTGCCCTAGGGCCGCGGCGTCCGTCGGCAAAAGGGCGGACAGGCGCACCCCGGGACGGTGCCGGGCCATGAAAAAGGCCGTCAGGCGGGCCAGGCAGGCGGCGGCCTCGGCGTCGGAAAAAAGTCCCGGCAGCTCCACGGCCAGGGCCGGATGCCGCCCGAGCCTGCCCCCGGCCATGACCCGCCAGCCCGGGCGGGAAAGCGTCAGGGCCTCGTGGGGGCAGGCCCGGACGCACAGGCCGCAGCCCAGGCACGATCTGCGGTCGATGACCGGCCCGTCCGGGGTGATGCTCACAAGGCCCTCGGGACAGGCCGCGGCGCAGGCCCCGCAGCCCGTGCAGCGGTCGGGTTCGCGGGCCGGGCGGCAGGCCCGGATGAGCCCGAAGTCCGCCACCTGGGGGCCGGTGCAGGCGTTGGGGTATCCGGCCAGGGCGATTTTTACGGCCTGGTGGCGGCGGATGGAGGGCTCCTTTTCGGCCAGAAACGCGGGCCAGCCCACCTCGGCCAGGGTGTGGGCGAGCATGCCGGCCATGTCCGCGTCGCAGGGCAGGGCGTGGGGACAGGGGCGGGCCCCGGGGGCCGGGTCGAGGCCGCGGCAGGCGGTGAGCCGGAAGGATGGGTCGGGCATGGGCGAATGTCCTTTTGGCGGGGATGTATCCCGGACGGCCGGGGCTGGCCTTGACGTAGGTCAAAAAACCGGGAATCGAAAGCCCATGCCTGGATTCGACAAAAAAGCGGCCGTGGCCGGGATGGAGATGTTTGCCGGACTTGCCCCGGACAAGATCGCGGAGCTTGCGGCCGTGGCCGAGGTGCGGCGGCGGGCGCGCGGCCGGGTGATCTTTCGCACCGGGGAGGCGGCCGACGGGTTCTACGGCGTGGCCTCGGGCAAGGTGCGCATCTACCGGTCCTCGCCGTCGGGCAAGGAGCACATCCTGCACGTGTTCGGGCCGGGCGCGGCCTTTGCCGAGGTGGTGGTCTTCCAGGGAGGCGTGTTTCCGGCCGACGCCCAGGCCATGGAGGACAGCGAGCTGTTGTTTTTCCCGCGCCGGGGCTTTGCGGCGCTTTTGCGCGATGATCCGGAACTGGCCATGGCCATGCTGGCCTTACTGTCCGCCCGCCTGCGGTTTTTCGTCCATAAGATCGAGGAACTGAGCCTCAAGGAAGTGCCCGCCCGGCTGGCCGCCCACCTGCTTTTGCTGCATGCGGCCCAAAAAAAGATGCGCCTGGATTTGGAACTGCCCAAGGGGCAGTTGGCCGGATACCTGGGCACCATCCCCGAGACCCTGTCCCGGGTGCTGCGCAAGATGGCCGACGACGGGCTGGTCGAGCTGTCCGGGCAGGCGGTGGTGCTGCGCGACGTGGGGCGGCTGGAGGAGCTGGCGGCGGGGGAGAAACTCTTATAGCCGGGCGTCTTGTCAGGGGCGGCGCACTGTCGTGAGCAGCCGCCGCAGATCCGATATCTCGACGGGTTTGGCCAGGTAGCCGTCCATGCCCGCCTCCAGGAACCGCTCCCGGTCCCCGGACATGGCGTGGGCCGTGAGCGCCACCACCGGGATGCCCGCCCGGTGGGCGAAGGCCGGGTCCGTGCGCAGGATGGCCAGGGTCTCGAGCCCGCCCAATTCCGGCATCTGGATGTCCATGAGGATGCAGTCGAACCCCTCCCGGGCCAGCACGCCCAGAGCCGCCCGGCCGTTCTCGGCCTCCACGGGAACATGTCCCATTTTTTCCAGCATCCGGCGCAGGGTCATCCGGTTGATGCGCTCGTCCTCCACGATGAGCACCCGCAGGCGCTCTCCCACGGCGATCTCTCCGTGCAACATGGGGTCTCGTGCCTGTTCCGGGGCTGTGGCGGACAGCTCCAGCCGCAGGCAGCAGGACACGGTGGTGCCCAGGCCGGGTTCCGTCTCCACCACGATGTGCCCGTCCATGAGCTCCACCAGGCGTTTGACGATGGCCAGCCCCAGCCCCGCGCCCTCGTATTTGCGGGTCACGGCCCCGTCGGCCTGGGTGAAGGAATCGAAAATGGAGTCGAGCTTGGCCTCGGAGATGCCGATGCCCGTGTCCGAGATGGTGAAAAAGACGCGGGCCGTACCGGCCCCGGGGGTGGGCAGGGGATAGGCCTCCAGGCGTATCTCCCCCCTGTCCGTGAATTTCACGGCGTTTCCCACCAGATTGAAGACCACCTGGCGCACCCGCACCTCGTCGCCGAGATAGAGCCGGGGCAGGGCGGAACTCAGGTGCAGGACCAGGTCCACGCGGCGTTCCCGGCACACGGGACCGAAGGTGTCGGTGACGGCGGCGAAGATGTCGCGCAGGTCGAAGGGTTCGCGGTTCAGGCGGAGCTTGCCGGCCTCCACCCGGGCCAGATCCAGGATGTCGCTCAAAAGGGCCGTCAGGCGATGCCCGGAACGCAGGGCCGTGTCCACGTAATCCGCCTGCTCGTCGTCGAGGTGGGTGTCTTGCAGCAGTTGCAGCATGCCCAGCAGGCCGTTTAAGGGCGTCCTGATCTCGTGGCTCATGTTGGCCAGAAATTCGCTTTTCATGCGGCTGGCGGTCTCGGAAGCCTCCCTGGCCGCGACCAGTTGGCCCTCCAGCTGGATGCGGCAGATGCCCAGGGCCATGATGGCGGCCAGCCGGTCGATGATGACGCGGTCCTTGCCGGTATAGGGCCGTGCGGGTTCGGCTACGATCAAAAGGCCCACGGTGCGTCCGTCGGACATGGCCCGCGCCCCCAGGCAGCCGGGGAAAAGAACCGTCGTGTCGTGGTCCGGAAGCGGGGGGAGCGTCGGGTCTGCCTGCGGCGACCGTCCGCCCGGCTCGGCCGCACGGAGCGTGGCCAGCCGGGCCAGGCACGTGCCCAGGCCCGGGTCCACGGACGAGGCGTCCGGACAGGGCGGGACGTCGGCTCCGGGGGCCATCCCTGGATGGTCGGGCATGTCCGGTCCGGTCCGGCCGGCCGTATTCACGGGGCAGGCCAGGGCCTGGGCGCTCTGGGTCAGGAGCATGGCCACCCGTCTGGTGGCCGCGCAGATGTCCTCGAGGCTGCGCGATTTCAGCATGCCCTGGGCCAGATGGGACATGGCCCGGTTGATCTGGGATTCGCGCACAAGCGCCTCGGTGATGGCCGTGCGGCGGGTGATGTCGCGGGTGACGGAGACGAGCCCGGGGCGAACGTCCGGCCCGGCGCCGTCGCGGGTCAGCGAGATGCGGACCTCGAACCGGCGCAAGCGTCCGGCGGCGTCGCGGATGCGGAAGGTGATGTCCCGGCTGGCCGTGCCGCCCCGGGAGAAAAGGGCGAAGGCCTCGTGGACGCGGGGCAAGTCCTCCGGGAGGATGAAGCGGCCCGGCCGGGTTCCGACCAGGGCCTGGGGATCGACGCCCATGAGCTCGCGGCAGGCGGGGCTGGCGTAGCGGTAGGTGCCGTCCAGGTCGTGCAGGCAGATGAGGTCGAGCATGTTCTCGGCCAGCAGGCGGAACATGGCCTCGCCGCCCACGGCGCAGGCGCCGCAATCGGATGAGGCGTGGGCGGTGTGCGGGCGCGTGCGGGATACCGGGGGTGAGTCGTTCATGGCCGCACCGGACGTCTCAATCGGAATAGCGACGCTTGATGTCGAGGATGCCGTCGAAGTGTTCCAGGAAAAGGTCCAGGAGGCGGGGATCGAAATGGCTGCCGCGCCCGTCTCGCATGATGTCCAGGGAGACCTCGTCGGTGAAGGCCTCCTTGTAGGGACGTTTGCTGGTCAGGGCGTCGTAGACGTCGGCCACGGCGCAGATGCGCCCGAAAAGGGGGATGTCCTCTCCGGAGAGCCCCTTGGGATAGCCGGAGCCGTCCCACTTCTCGTGATGCGACAGGGCGATGATTTCCCCTGCCCGCAGCAGCTCGAAGGTGGACGATCCCAGGATGCGCGCCCCGAAGACGGTGTGCTTTTTCATCAGCGTCCATTCCTCGGGGGTGAGCTTGCCGGGCTTGAGCAGGATGGAGTCGGGAATGCCGATCTTGCCGATGTCGTGCATGGGACTGGCCTGCTCCACCAGCTCCACCTCGCCCTCGTGCAGGCCGAGCCGGGCGGCCAGAAAGGCGCAATAGCGGCTCATGCGGGTGATGTGGTTGGCCGTCTCCTCGTCCTTGAATTCGGCGGCCGAGGCCAGGCGGTAGATGGTCTCGCGGTGGGCGGCCAGGATGGTCTTCTGGGACTCCTCCAGATTTTCCAGGGCCAGGCGCAGGGCGCTGGTGCGCACGGCCACCATCTCTTCCAGTTCGGCCTGGTAGCGCTTCACCTGGTCCTGGGACTGTTTCATCCTCAGGAGCGATCCCATGCGCACCCGCAGTTCCGTGAGGTCGATGGGCTTGGCGATGAAGTCGTTGGCCCCGGCCTCCACGGCGGAAAGCCGGTCCTGCTTGCCGGACAGGGCCGTGACCATGATGATGGGCACGTCGCCCACGTCGCTGCGTTCCCGGATCTTTTTGGCCACTTGGAAACCGTCCATGTCCGGCATCATGACGTCCAAAAGGACCAGGTCGACGTCCGGCCCAAGGAGTTCCAGGGCCTTTTCGCCGCTGTCGGCCAAAAGGGGATCATGCCCCATGGAACGCAACAGGCCGCTTAAGACCCGCAGGTTCATTTTTTCGTCGTCGACGGCCAGAATGCGGTTGGGCATGGCGGGGAGGGGCAAAAGGGTCGAATGCCAGGGATCACGGTGCGGCTCCGTGCCGCGCCAGTCAAAATACGGAGGGTCGATACCGGCGTCAAGAAACATTCCCCGCCCGAATGCCGCCCGACGCCTGCCGCGCCCCGTCCCGGAGCCGGTGGAGAAAAAAAGCGCCGGAGGCGGGAGCCTCCGGCGCTGGGACTGCGGAACGGGCTGTGCGGACTTACAGCATGGACCCGGCCAGCTTGATCAGGCGCAGAAGCTGGTTGGTGAACCCGGCCTCGTTGTCGTACCAGATGAGCACCTTGGCCAGGGTGCCGTCCAAGACCTGGGAGGCCCCGGCATCCACCACGCCGCCGTGGGTGTCGCCCATGAAATCCACGGAGACCAGCGGTTCGTCGGTATAGCCCAGGTGTTCGTTCGCGGCGGCCTTGAGCACGGCCAGCATGGCCGCCGTGTCCGTGGGCTTTTCCAGTTCCGCCACCAGATCCACCAGGGACACGTTGGGGGTGGGCACCCGGATGGACATGCCGTCGAGGCGGCCGGCCAGCTCGGGGATGACCTTGGTCACGGCCCGGGCCGCGCCCGTGGTGGTGGGGATCATGGACACGGCGCAGGCCCGGCCCCGCCGCCAGTCCTTGTGGGAGCCGTCCAGGACGCGCTGGCTCATGGTGTAGGAATGGATGGTGGTCATGATGCCGTGCTTCATGCCGAAGGCGCCGTGCAGCACCTTGACCACGGGGGCCAGGCAGTTGGTGGTGCAGGAGGCGTTGGAGATGATTTTATGCTCCGGCTTGAGCTCATGCTGGTTGACGCCCATGACGATGGTCACGTCCTCGCCCTTGGCCGGGGCGCTGATGACCACGGTTTTGGCCCCCCGGGCCAGGTGCTTCTCGCAGCTCTCGCGGTCGTTGAACTTGCCCGTGGATTCGACCACCAGATCGCAGCCAAGCTCACCCCAGGCCCATTCCCCGGCCCCGTGCCGGGTGATCCGGATCGGGGCGCCGTTGATGGAAAGGCCGTCGGCCGTGGGTTCCACCGTGCCGGGAAAATGGCCGTGTACCGAATCGTATTTGAGCAGATGGGCCATCTGGGGGTTGTCCGCCCGGGCATTGACCGCGATGACGGAAACGTCCGGGTCGTTCGCCAGGAGCCTGATCAAATACCGGCCGATACGACCGAATCCGTTGATGCCGATCCGAAGGGCCATACGCTGTTTCTCCTTGTGGGTGGAACTGTCGTGCCCGGGGCATTTCCGGCTTTGCCCGCGACGAGGCATGGCGCGGCAATGCGGCAGGCACTCCCGGTCTATAGACCGGCAACGGATTTTGTGTCAACGAAACCGGGATTTTTCCAACTATTCCAGAGGCAAATTTTCATTTGCGAAAAAAAACATGCCGGACGGGGACGCCCGGCATGTTTTTGTGAAAAGACCGCCCCGGAGTTATTTCGGAAGCAACCAATCCGCGTTGATCTCGAAAAGCGGGAACGACGGCTGCACCTGGGGTTCCTTCTGCCGCGATTTCTCGTAGCACTGCTGCTCCAGATCCAGCATGGCGTTGTCCGTGAGCCGGATGGAGGTGCCTTCCGTGTCCTCGGGGTCGTCGCCGGCGGCATGCTCGAGCAGCAGCGCGGTCACGCCGGTCTTGATGTTGCCGAACTTCCAGGCCATGCCCAGGTACAGGGCGCCCTGGTCGGACATGAGCGGCTTGGGGTCGCCGTAGCGGGTGGTCAGGGTCCGGCCGGTGGTGCGGAAAAAGGCCGGATCCTTGTCCTGGTACTTGAGCTTGATGCGCACGATCTTGCCTGGGTTGGCGCAGTTGCCGAACAGCACGTAGCCGGTGCGGAAGCCCTTGGTGGGCTGGATGTTGGCCCGGGTGAGATAGGGTTTGTCCCACAAGGGAACCGCCTTGCTCAGGTCCAGGCGTTGGGCGATATCCTTGACGTCCGCGCCCAGGGCGATGCCGGCGATCTCCCGGGGGGCGGCCGGCTGGGCAAGGGCGGTGGCGGCGGACAGGGCCGTCAGGATCACGAGACACGCGAGAAGGCGTTTCATGGAAGCTCCTTGGGGTTGCGGGAACCGGCGAAACCGCGAAGAAGAAAAAGCCAAAGCGCACGGACTGTCAAGAGCGGGCCGCAGAAAGGCTGCGGATCAGAAAATCCCGTACACCTCGGCGTCCATTTCCTGGCCGGGGGCGGCGGAACCCGAGGGAGCGGCCAAGAATTGCACGGCGGCCAGCCCGTCGTCCTCCCGGGTGGTGTCGGCCGGATGCGGGGCGAAGGCCGCGACGCGTTCCCGGACGGCGGCGACCTGTTGCGGGGCCAGGCGCTTCTCCACCTGGGTCCTGGCCCTGGACGCCTGGGCCACGTCGAACTCCGTGGAGGCCTCCCGGGTGGCCAGGCACAGCCAGTAGTAGGATTCGGGCAGGTTGCGGGCCACGGTGCGCCCCTCGAAGTAGGCCGCGCCGAGCAGGGCCTGGGCCTGGGCCACGCCCTGGTGGGCGGCCATCCGGATCAGGCGGAAGGCCTCGCGGGGGTTTTTCGCCCCGCCCCGGCCCTGCCGGTACATGAGGGCCGCCATGAGCCGGGCCTTGGCGTCTCCGGCCCGGGCGGCCTTGACAAACCAGTCCAGAGCCTGGACCTCGTCCGGGGGAGCGGCCGCGCCCGAGAGGTGCAAAAGCCCCACATTGAAGGCGGCCCGTGGGTCTCCGGCCCGGGCGGCCCGGGTGAACCATTCCAGGGCCTGGGCCGGGTCGGCGGCTACGCCCACGCCCTTGCCGAACATGGAGGCCAGGTTGAACTGGGCCGTCACGTCCCCGGCCCCGGCGGCCCGGCGGTACCAACGCAGGGCCTGGGCGTAGTTGCGCGTGGAGCGCAGTTCCTCGTCGTACATGGAGGCCAAAAGGCTCTGGGCCTCGGGCAGGCCCTGTTCGGCGGCCTTGCTGCACAGGGAAAAGGCCCGGGCCGCGTCCCGGATCACCCCCCGGCCGCCCAGATAAAAAAGGGCCAGGGCGTACTGGGCCTCGGCCAGGCCCTGCCCGGCCGCCGCCGCCAGCCATTTGGCGCTCTCCAGTTCGTCCCGGGCCACGCCCTGGCCGCGTTCCAGAAGCAGCCCGTAGAGATAGCGGGAGCGGACGTCCCCGTCCCCGGCGGCCTGGCGGCACCAGCGCGCGGCGGCGGCATAGTCCCGGGCGGCCGGGACGCCCGCGGCGTGGAGGTTGCACAGGGTGGCCCGCGCGGCGGCATCGGCCGACCCGGCGGCCTCCCTCAGACGCGTAGCCTCGGATCGATCCCGAAACACCCCCTGGCCGTCGAAATACATCTCCGCCAGGCGCATCATGGCCGCCACATGGCCCTGATCGGCGGCCATCCGGTACCAGGCCGCCGCCTCCAGGGGAAAGGCGTCCACGCCGTCGCCCCGGTCGTGGCGCTGCCCCACGAGATATTGGGCCCTGGCGTCCCCGGCCCGGGCGGCCCGCAAAAACCAGTCCCAGGCCTCCTCCGGCCGGGCCTCGGGGAACACCCCGTCCCGGCACAGCTCCCCCAGGCGGAACATGGCTGCGGCGTCGCCGGTTTTGACGGCCGCAGCCAGCCAATCCCGAGCTTTTGCCCGGGAACGTTCGCCGGACCGGCCATCCCGGCGCGCCGGATCGTCCGCCAGGGCCAGATGCGCCTCGGCGGCCTGCCGCATGGCCTGGACATGGCCGCGCCGGGCGGCCCGGGTGAACCACGTCAGGGCCTTTTCCATATTCTGGGGAACGCCCCGGCCGTCCCGCCAGCACAGTCCCGCCTGGTAACGGGCCTCGTTGTCGCCACGCTGCCCGGCCTGCATGTACCAGGCGGCGGCCCGGGCCAGGTCGCCCGGGGTGGGCGAGTCCGGAGCGCCGGGGCGTGGGGCGCAGAGCAGGTCGGCGGTGCGTTTCTGGGCGTCGCGGGAGCCCATGCGGGCCGCATGCTGGTAAAGGGCCAGGGCCTTTTCGGCGTCGGGGGGGCCGCAAAGGCCCTCCTCCTGCATGCGCCCGAGCTGCCAGGCCGCCCGGGCCGAGCCGCCCCGGGCGGCGCGCTCGAAAAAGGGGAGGGCGGCGGCCGGATCGCGGCGGGCCAGGAGGGCCTCGCCCTGGCCCGTGTCGTCGGGCACAAGGCCCGCAAGGAGTACGGCCAGGCCCGAAAGGACCGGGATCAGCAGGGTGAAGGCGAGAACCCGGATGAAACGGCGCAACGGGCCGGGCTGGGGACCGGGCATGGCGTTTCCTCTTGGGGACGCGGACGTCGTGGAATGGGAAAACGGCTATGCGCCGGCGAGACTGGCGAGGGGGGATGCGAAAAAGACGCCGTTATTTCCCTATCCGTCTATACGGAAATCGGAACCCGGCGGCAAGGGCAGCGCGGTTCAAAAGAGGGACAGGTAGGACTGGCCCGCCAGGCGCCAGAGCATGGCCGCCACGGTCCCGGCGGCGATGGCCGCGCCGTAGCGCACCCGGAAGGCCCGGCTGCGGCGGGGGGTCGCGCCGGTCTGTTCGGGCGTGGGGCCGGGCGGAGTGTCGGGCGGAGTGTCGGGCGGGGCCGGGGACAGCCACAGGTGCAGGACGATGTGCGCCCCCCCGGCCAGGCTGGTGAACAGGAACACCGTCAGCAGGGCCTCGAGGCCCAGGGCCGCGCCCACCACGGCCATGAGCTTGACGTCTCCCGCCCCCAGGTAGCCGAACAGGTGCGGCACGAGCAGAAAGGTCAGCCCCGCGCCGAGTCCGGCCAGGGAGAACCACAGCCCGGGCAGGCCGGACAGGGCGGCGTGGGCGGCGGCGAAGGCCAGCATGGCCGGGAAGGTCAGGGCGTTGGGGATTTTGCCCGTGCGCATGTCGCGCAGGGCGGCGAAAATGACCACGGCGGCCAGGGCCGCGTAGAGGGCATGGGTGGCGACGGGGGCTTGGAGGGGCATGGGCGTTTCCCGAGGGGGACTGGCGGACGGCGGGATTACTTGCGCCGCAGGCGCGCCCCGATGACCGCGCCCACCACCAGGGCCAGGATGACCACCACGAGGAGGATGAACGAATTCGGGTCCATGTTGTTTGGGTCCTTGGTTTTTTGTCCGTTTTCAGGGGAAATAGCCTTTCCCGCCGGACATGGCAAACCGGGAACGCGGCCGGGCGGCCCTCGGCCTGGGCGGGGCTTTTCATTGCCTGAAAAAAAGGTGAAATTCCCTCCCGAGGCACGTGTCCAGGAATGTGGCCGCAGGAGAGGGCGCATGGCGCGCAAGAGTCGGGACGGGCTGTGGAAAAAGGCGGGCACCGGCATGAGCAGCGGGTTCGTGGACAGGTTGAAGCGGTTTTTCACCAGCCAGTACGGCATCGGCCGCCAGACGGCCCGGGAGGACGCCGGCCGGGCCTTCCGGATCAAATACAATTTTTTTCAGGAGCTTTTGGAGTCCAACTCCGAGCTTTTGAAGATCATCGCCGACATGGAGACCAAGGCCCAGGGCCGGGAGCTGTTCGGCATGGCCTACCTGCGCTCCCAGACCAGCCGGGCCGTGTTCCACGCCATGCGCATGATCCGGGCCTTCGAGGGCCTGTCCGGGCGGCCCTGCCCGGCCCTCGGGGCCCTGGTGGAGCGCATCCGGGAGGAGATCAAGCTGGCCATGGGGGCGCGGCAGGATTCCGATGACGCCCCGTACGTCCTGCCCCTGAGCCGGGTGGTGGCGGCCATGGTGGACGAGGTGGGCGGCAAGTGCGCCAACCTGGGCGAGGTGGGAAACCGCGTGGGCCTGCCCGTGCCCCGGGGCTTCGCCGTGACCACGGCAGCCTTCCGGGCCTTTTTCGCGGCGGCGGGGCTCGGCGAGGAAATCGCCCGCATCAAGCTTTCCCTGTCCCTCGACGACCCGGCCTCCCTGGCCGCCGTCAGCGAGGACATCCAGCATCTCATCCTGCGTGCCGAACTGCCTCCGGACGTGGCCTCGGCCATCGAGCAGGCCCACCGGGACATGGCCGGGGAGGTGGGGGCGTCTCCCGCCGAGCTCATGGTGGCCATGCGTTCCAGCGCCATCGGCGAGGACGGGGAGCTGTCGTTTGCGGGACAGTACCTCTCCATCCTCAACGTCCCGGCCACGCGCCTGCTCGTTTCCTACAAGTATGTGGCGGCAAGCCTTTTCACCCCCCGGGCCATCTCCTACCGGGTGCTCAAGGGCATTGCCGACGACGACGTGGCCATGAGCGTGGCCTGCCTGGAGATGGTGGAGTCCCGGGCCGCCGGGGTCATGTACACCCGCCATCCCCTGCATCCGGACAAGGACCGGGTCATCGTCAACGCCGTGTGGGGCCTTGGGCCCTATGCCGTGGACGGCGTGGTGAACCCGGACACCTACGAGGCGGCCCGGGACGGGTCGGGAGTCCTGGAGAAGCGGGTGACGGACAAGCCGGTCATGCTCGTGGGCGCTCCCGGGGGAACCCTGGCCGAAAAGCCCGTGCCGGACGAATTGCGCGCCGCGCCCTGCCTGGACGACGGGCGCATCCTGGAGCTGGCCGGATACGGCATGCTCCTGGAGCGGCATTACGGCTGTCCCCAGGACGTGGAGTGGGCCCTTGACCCCTCGGGCCGGCTGGTGATCCTGCAGTCGCGGCCCCTGGCCATGGCCTCGGGCCCGGAAGGCGGGGCCGTGGCCGGGCACTGCGCCCGGCCGGACATCCCGGAGGTCACGGGGCACGAGGTGCTGGCCGCAGGCGGCGAGACGGCCTATCCCGGGGTGGGCGTGGGGCCGGTGGTCCACGTCCGGCGCGACGAGGACCTGGAGGCCTTCCCCCAGGGGGGGGTGTTGGCGGCCGGGCATTCGTCGCCCAAGTACATGGTGGTCATGCCCCGCTGCGCGGCCATCGTCACCGAGCACGGCAGCGTCACCGGGCATATGGCGTCCCTGTGCCGGGAGTTCGGGGTGCCCACGCTTCTGGGCGTGCCGGATGTCCTGTCGGCCCTGCCCCCGGGCGAGGTGGCCACCGTGGACGCCTGGTCCGGGCGCATTTACCGGGGCCGGGTGGAGGCCCTGGCGGGGCTGGACGTTCCCCGGGAGATCGCCCTGCGGGACACGCCGGTGCACGGGGTGCTCACCCGGGTGCTGGGCCACGTGGCCCCCCTGCACCTGCTCGATCCCAAATCGCCCCAGTTCAATGAAAAGTCCTGCTCGACCATCCACGACATCATGCGCCTTCTGCACGAATGGTCCTACGCCGAGATGTTCCGCATCAGCGACATGGCCTCGGGGCAGTCGGGCATGGCCATGCGCCTGGACGCGGTCACGGGGCTCGACCTGTACGTCATCGACCTGGGGGGCGGCGTGGCGGAGGGAGGCGGCGGCCGGGGCCGGGTGGCGCCGCAGGAGATCGTTTCCCGGCCGTTTCTGGCCCTTCTGGACGGGCTGGTACTGGGCGAGGAGCAGTTGCGCACGCCGCGCCCGGTGCATCTCAAGGGGTTCATGTCGGTCCTGGGGGAGCAGATGATGTCCCAGCCCCGGGCCGAGGGGCAGCGGTTCGGGGACAAGAGCTACGCCATCATCTCGGACAAGTACCTCAATTTCAGCTCCCGGGTGGGCTACCACTACGGCGTGCTGGACTGCTACTGCGGCAGGACCGTGAACAAGAACTACATCACGTTCTCGTTCAAGGGCGGCGCGGCCGACGACGTGAAGCGGGCCCGGCGGGCCCGGGGCATCGCGCTCATCCTGGAGCGGCTGGGGTTTGCCGTGGAGGTGACCGGGGACCGGGTGGCCGGGCGGTTCCAGAAGTTCGACGCGGAGATGATCGAGGACCGGCTCCGGTCCATGGGGCGGCTTTTGCAGTTCACGCGCCAGACGGACATGCTCATGGTCGGCGAGGACAGCGTGGCGGCCATGGCCGAGTGCTTTTTCACCGGGGCCTGCCAGTTTACGGCCGAGGGCATGGGGAAGTGAGGAATCCAACTGATCGCCATGGCAGCACAACCCAGGAGGTGAATATGTTTCACCAGCCTTCGGGGGGCCTGCGGCTGGTGTGCCTGCGGCTGGTGTGAATGACGCGCAGTATCTCCACGTCGTCCCCGCGCACGCGGTAGGGGATGAGATACGGCGAACGCTCGATGACCAGTTCCCGGGTTCCGAACACCCGGCCGGGAGGGAGGCGTCCCTTGACGGCCGTAAGTTTAGCAGCTAAACATGGCCCATGCGCGATTTCGACGACGTGATGCCCCTGTTCATGACCCTTGGCGCGGTGCTGACCACATTCGCCCGCATCGAGCGCAGGCCCGTGGACTTCGGCCTGGGCGTGACCCTGTATCCGGCCGAGGTGCACATGCTCTCCGCCCTGGACCTGGCGGGCGGGGCGGGGGTGACCGGATTGGCGGCCTCCTGCGGGGTCACCAAGGGGGCCGTGTCCCAGATGGTCAAGCGCCTGGCCGCCAAGGGCCTGGTCGCCCGGGAGCCGGACGAGCCCCGGGGGCGGGTGGTCCTGACCCCACTGGGGCAGGCGGTCAGCCGGGCCCACTTCGAGTTCCACAAGGCCCACGACAGGGAATTTCTCGACTATCTGCGCGGCCTTTCCGAGCAGGACTACGCCGTGTGCCGGGAGATGTGTCGCCGCATGAAGGCCTGGATGGAGGCCTACCCCGAATAGCCTCTTTTTTGCCCTTTGGGTTGAGCGGCTAAACACTCTGACCCGACAGGAGACACCCATGGCCCTCGTCACCCCCACCACCTCGTTTGAGCCCATCGAATCGATCCTTTTCGCCTCGACCATCGCCAAGGGACTCATGGCCGCCCTGGACCTCGGGGTTTTCGGCCATCTGGCCCAGGGTGAAAAATCCGCCGGGGAACTGGCGGCGGCCACCGGGACGCTGCCGGATCGCCTGGAGGCCCTGCTCGATCTGCTGGCCACCCGGGGCGTTCTGGAAAAAACGGCCTCGGGCTACGCCAATTCGCCTGAGGCGATGGAATATCTGGTGCCGGGCAGGCCGCTCTACCAGGGCCGGGCCATGGCCTTGAACATGCAGTATCTCGGCCCCCTGGAGCGGGATCTGGTGACGGCCCTGCGCCGGGAGGACGGGGCGCGGCACGAGGCCGACGCGGCCTGGGCCATGGAGGATGTCATGGAGGGCACGGCGGGCCATGCCGCAAGCGGGGCCCTCGTGCGGGTGACCCGGCTGATTGCCGGGCTGCCGGGCTTTGCGGCCATGCGCACCATGGCCGACGTGGGCGGCAACCACGGCGAATTCACCATGGCCCTTCTGGATGAGAACCCGAAGCTGGCCGGAACGATTTTCGACCTGCCCCATGTGGCCCCCCTGTCCGAGGCCCGCTGCCGGGCGCGCGGCTACGGGGACCGGGTGGCGGCCGTCGCCTTCGACCTGCGCACGGACTCCCTGGGCGAGGCCGTCTTCGACCTGGCCCTGGCCTCGCATGTGCTTTACGGGGTGGCCGAAGACATGGAGCGCGGCGTGGGCACGGTGGCCAGGGCGCTTCGGCCCGGGGGCTGGCTGGTGTCGCACCACTTCGCCCCCGGCAGCCGCGATGCGGCGAGCGAGGCCGGACAGGAGCTTTTGACCCGGTTGTCCGGATATCCCACGCATTTTCTGCCCCTGGAGGCGATCGAGGGGGCCATGGCCCGGCATGGGCTGGGGGATTTCGTGGTCGAGGCGGCGGCCCCGCCCCTGGGGGGCGGCCTCATCGTGGCCGGCCGGAAACGCTAGGCCGGCGGGCCCGGTGCGGCGTCTCCGATCCTCCCTCAGGCAGGCTGGATAAAAAAAGCCCGATGGTCTATGCAGGCACGACCGGGGACACTGCCGGAGCGTGGACTGTCCGGCCTGCCGCTCGGCCCTGGCCGATGCGCGCGCATTGCATGACGCCGGAACCCGGCGTGGCAAGGGCGGGAAGGCCTGCCGCATCCCCACGGCATCGGCGTGGTGTGGTGGCGGGCGTGACCGGTCTTTCCCGGCGCATGGGCCTGGAGAGGACGTCCGGACAAGGAGGATGCGGCATGAAGCCCTGGAAGCGAATCGTGACCTTGTGCTTGGCGGTGGTCTTTGCGGCGGGGATGCTCGGCTGCGCCGGGGCCAATAGCCCGGGTTCCAAACAGGCCGAGATAATGAAGCGGATGCAGACTTCACACCGAAACCATTGACAATAACGCCGAAAGACCGCTCCCTGGCGGTCTTTCGGCGTTTCTGCGCGGAGGGTGTATCTTGGCCCGGACGATCCTCCCACCCGGTTGCCCGGGCCTCCCCGGTCGGCCGTCCGTGCCATGATTCTCGGGAGTCCGTTACGGCAGGGCGTTGCTGACGGTCTCGAAAGCGGTGTTGATCTTGGTGCCCAGGACCGTCACGGTGCCCACGATGATGGCGGCGATCAAGGCGGCCAGAAGTCCGTATTCCACTGCCGAAGCCCCTTCCTCATCCTTCACGAAGTTCATGATCCTGTTCAACATGGCCGTTCTCCTTTGTATCGAATTTTAAATTTTTCCCCTTGCGGATGACTTTCCTAGAGCAACCCCCGTGCCGGAGGGCGCGGCCGGGCGAAAAAAATCGCGCCGCCCGAGGGGTGTCCCCGGTAAGGCATTGAAAAGACGTGGTATTGGAGAATGGCCTTTTTGGCCGTGCCCGGGGCCGGGTCAGGAGATCCGGATCGTCCGTTCCACGGATCATGGATCAGGGAATCGACGGACGCCCGGAAAGCGGCCAGGGCCGGGGATTTTGCCGCGATGGCCGAGATGGCCTCGTTTCGGGGGGCGAATCCATGAATCGTGGACTTCACCCGTCGGGGGCGCTTTTCGCTGGAAGATTCTTTTTTCGCCAGAGATAACAAGACATTATGGTGGAGAGAAAACCCGTCCAGACCGGCCCGGACCGGCCCGGACCGGGAGGGCGTCCGTTTTCTCCGGGAGGAGGGACTTTCCCGGTCCGGGCGGGGCGGAGGATGGTCCACGGATTGTGGAAAGGGGCGGGCGGGGGCAGGGAATCGGCCCGGGTCAGGTTCGGCGCAGCGGGGTGAACCGTGTGGGCTGCCGCAACAGGGGTTTCCCGGCGGCATGGGCCAGGCCCGTGAGCATGCCCGAGAACACGAGCTGGTGCAGGGGATAGGTGGCGTACCAATACAGCAGCCCGCCCAGGCCCCGGGGCAGGAACCGGGAATGGGCCGTGAGTTCGGTCTGGTTGTCGCCCACGTGAAGCAGCCGGAATTCCAAAAGGGCCTCGCCGGGAAGCTTCATTTCGGCCAAAAGGACCAGCCGGTGGTTTTTCTCCACGGTCAGGATGCGCCAGAAATCCAGGGGGTCGCCCACGCGCAGGTTGTCCGGGGAAATGCGCATCCGGCGCAGGCCCACTCCGCCGAAGAGCTTGTCCAGAAAACCCCGCAGACGCCACAGCATGTCCCCGTAATACCAGCCGGTTTCCCCGCCGATCTTGGCCAGGGCCCGCCACAGGTCCTCTGGTTCCGAGGCGATGCGGGCCTGGTAGCCGCACTCCAGCACCGTGCCCCCGGCATAGGGCGCGTCGCCCACGGCCAGCCATTCGGGCGGCATGGCGCTTCCTGCGTCGGTGCAGCAGGTCTCCACCGTGTTCTGGCGGATTTTCTCCAGGGCCCGGGCGATGGTCTCGCGGCAGGTGCGCAGATTCTGGGGGATGATGTCCCGGATGTCGTGCTCCCGGCAGACCACCTCGTTGCGCAGGCCCTCCACCAGGGGGATGACCAGGGAGGCCGGGATGGGGGTGACCAGTTGCGCCCAGTACCCCGAAAGCCGGGGGGTCATGACCGGCACGGGGATGATCAGGCGGCGCGGCAGCCCCGCCTCCTCGGCGTAGATGCGGAAGAGATCCTGGTAGGAGAGCACGTCCGGGCCGCCGATGTCGAAGGTGCGGCCCAGGGTGCGGGGCTCGTCCAGGCAGCCCGCCAGGTAGCCCAGGACGTTGGTGATGGCGATGGGCTGGCAGCGGGTGCGCACCCAGGCCGGGGTGAGCATGACCGGCAGGCGGTCGCCCAGGTAGCGCAGGAGCTCGAAGGAGGCGCTGCCCGAGCCCAGGACCATGGCCGCCCGCAGGTGCGTCAGGGGGGGGCCGCCGTGGGACAGGATGAGCGCCACCTCGTGGCGGGACTTGAGGTGGTGGCTCAAGTCCTCCCGGTCCTCGCCCAAGCCTCCCAAATAGATGATGCGGCCCAGGCCCTCCTCCCGGGCGGCCCGGGCCATGATCAGGGCGGCGTGGCGATCGGCGGCGGCGAAGTCGCGCTTGTCGGGGTGCATGGAGTGTACCAGGTAATAGGCCGTGTCGCAGCCGCGACACGCCGCCCGGGTGGACTCCAGGTCGAAAAGGTCGGCGGCCACCAACTCCACGCCGGGATGGAAGGCCCAGGGCCTGGCCCCCAGCTTGTCCAGGGAGCGGCCCACGGCCCGCACCCGGCGTCCGGCGTCCAGGAGCTTGGGCACCAGCCGTCCGCCCACATAGCCTGTGGCGCCGGTCACCAGGATGGGTTTGTCGGTCATGGGGCCTCCCTGGAAAAGCGATGGGAGCCAATCTAGCAATCCGGGGAGGATGTGGCAACGCGGCCGGACGGGGAGGCCCCGGTTTTCCGAATCACCAGGGCCGTGACCCGGGATGCGTCATGTGGCGTTCGCGCCGGGCGTCCGGCACAGGGCCTCCACCATGCGGCGGAGGGTCTCGGTGCTGGCCGGCTTGACCATGTAGCCGTCAAACCCGGTCTGGCGGCAGACCTCCCGGTGGGCCGGATCGTCGTGGGCGGTCAGGGCGACGATCGGGGTCGGCGGCAGGTTGCGCTCCCGTTCCATGGCCCGGATGCAGGCCGCGACCTCGTGGCCGTCCATGTCCGGCATCTCCAGGTCCATGAGCACCATGTCGAAGGGAGTGGCCACGAAAACTTCCAGGGCCTGGCGGCCGTTGCGCGCCGCATGGGGTTCGCATCCGGCATGGCGCAGGCACATTTCCATGGCCAGCCGGGAACTGTCGCAGTCCTCGGCCAAAAGTACCCGGTAACGGCAGGCCGCCGCGCCGTCTCTCGCCGTGCCGTCCGTGTCGTGATTCATGGTCGTGCATCCGTGGGTATCGGTCGCGCCCGGTGACGTGCCGGGCGGCGTGGTCACCGGCCATGCCGGTCGCGAAAGTTTCGAAATACCGTCAAAAAAACGAAAAGGCGACATCTCCCGGACATCCCTCGGTCGTCACGGGAGGGGGAAAAACCCCGTGCCCCTCGGCCGGATGGGAACGGGCAGGCTCCTCGGCCGTCATGTCCTGACTGGTCCAAAAGCAAGAAACGGGCCGGGCGGGGCCAGTCCGGAAAGGCGGCCCGGCCGGGACCACGCGGGAGGACGGCCCGGCCGCGCGGCGTGTTCGTGAGGGCGCGCCGGGCGGAGAGATGGGGATCGGGGGGGTGCGTCTGCTTCGAATCCGAGGGTCGGGCGGTGAAGAAAGGCCCTCCGGACGAGAGGCCCGTCAGGGATGCGACACGTGTGTCGCGCTTACGAAATGCGCAAGTGGCGTTTCGCAGGCAACAAACGAAAGCCAGTGGTTTTTCTTAAAAAATACTGTCGTATTTTTTAGGGGTGTGACACGCGTGTCGTGCCTACGAAAAGCGCGGAGGGCATTTCGCAGGCAACGAACGAAAACCAGTGGTTTTTCTTAAAAAAATACTTTTGTATTTTGTAAGGGACGTGACGCTAGGTACACAGCCGGGCGCGTAGCATGTCCAGCACGTCCCGGGCCACGTCCAGCTTGTCCTGGGGAATGTCCGCCAGAATCTCCCGGTGCACCTGCATGGCCGCGTTGTGCAGCATCGCTTCGTGTTCCAGGATCTTGCCGGTCAGACGCACCCGGTTGCGCCGCCGGTCCTCCGGGGCGGGTTCCCGGCGCACCCAGCCGAGCTTTTCCAGCCGGTCCAAAAGGCGCACCACCGTGGGACACTCCACGAAGAGCCGGTCCGCGATCTCCCGTTGGGACAGGGGCCTGTCCGCCGTGGCCAGGGTGAATATCACGGACCAGGAGGCGCTGGACAGGCCCAGGGGCCGCAGCCGTTCGTCGATCTTGGCCCGCCAGGTGCGCGCCACCTCGTACAGGGAGATGGCGAAATGCTCCTCGGGCTCGGCGGCGCTGCACAGCGGGAGGGGGATGTCCTCGTGTTCCCCTGCCGCCTGCGGGTCGTTTTGGCCGGAAACCGGGCAGGGGCATACGTCCTCCGGGCGGGTCACGACGCACCTCCGGTCCCGGGGGCGCCAGGGGCCTTTTTGCCGAAAAGCCCGCCAATCCGCATGATGAGCGTGAAAAAGACCGGGATGAAAAGGGGCGCGATGAACGTGGCCCCGAGCATGCCGCCGATGACCCCGGTGCCGATGGCGTGGCGGCTGGCCGCGCCCGCGCCGGAACTGATGGCCAGGGGCAGGCAGCCCAGGACGAAGGCCAGGGAGGTCATGATGATGGGCCGGAACCGGAGCCGGGCCGCCTCGACGGCCGCATCGGAGAGGCTTAGCCCCTGTTTCATGCGCAACACCGCGAATTCCACGATGAGGATGGCGTTTTTGGCCGCCAGGCCGATAAGCGTCACCAGGGCGACCTGGAAGTAGATGTCGTTGGACAGGCCCCGGCCCCAGGTGGCCAGGATGGCCCCGAACAGGGCGAAGGGCACGGCCAGGATGACGGCCACGGGCAGGGACCAGCGTTCGTACTGGGCCGCCAGGATGAGAAAGACCATGACGATGGCCAGGGCGAATACCAGGGTGGACGTTCCGGCCATGGCTCGCTCCTGGTAGGACGAGCCGGTCCAGGCCAGGTCGTAGTCCGCGGGCAGCACCTCCCTGGCCACGGCCTCCATGGCGTCCAGGGCCTGGCCCGAACTGTAGCCCGGGGCCGGGTCGCCCATGAGCTTGGCCGCCGGGAACACGTTGTAGCGCTCCATGACCTCGGGGCCGCTGGACTGCTCCACCGTGACCAGGGCCGTCAGCGGGATCATCTCGCCCTTTTGGGTGCGCACGAAGACGTCGCGCAGATCCTCGGGGCGGTCCCGGAAATCGGCCTCGGATTGCAGCATGACCCGGAAGGTGCGGCCGTATTTGTTGAAGTCGTTGACGTAATAGGCCCCGAAGGTGGACTGCATGACCGAAAAGACGTCGTCCACGGCAACGCCCAGGGCCTTGGCCTTCTGGCGGTCCAGGGTCACCCGGATCTGGGGCACGTTGGCCCCGAAGGTGGTGGACACCCGGCCGAGTTCCGGGCGCGTGGCCGCCGCGGCGATGACCTTTTCGGTCATGGCCGCCAGATCCTTGGGGGTGCCCTCGCCCCGGCTCTGGACAAAGGCCTCGAAGCCGCCGGTGCTGCTCATGCCCGAGATGGGCGGCGGGTTGAAGGCCAGGGCCAGGCCCCGGGGCTGGGTCATGCCCCGGCCGAAGACCCGTTTGACCAGATCGAAGGAGCTTTGGCCCGGCTCGGTGCGCTCCTTCCAGTCCTTCATGGGCAGAAACGTGGTGCCGTAGTTGGACCGGCTGGCGCCGCTGATCAGGTCGTACCCGGCGAAGGTCATGACCTCCCGCACGTCCGGGTCGGCCATGTGCATGGCGTCCAGGGCGTCGGTGACGGCCAGGGTGTTGGCCAGGGACGCGCCGTCGGGCAGCACGGTCAGGGCCAGGATGTAGCCCTGGTCCTCGTCGGGCAAAAGCCCGCCCGGGACGATGGAGAACAGCCAGTAGGCGCCGCCGCACAGCACGGCGAAGAGCGCCAGGGCCACGGCGGCCCGGCGCAGGAGAAAGCGCACCCCGGCGGTATAGGTCGCGGTGATGCGGTCAAAAAGGGCGTTGAAGGCCCGGAAGAAGCGGTTGGGCTCGTGGTGCCCGGGCTTGAGCAGCAGGGCGCACAGGGACGGGGTCAAGGTCAGGGCCACCAGCCCCGAGATGCTCACGGACACGGCGATGGTGATGGCGAACTGTTTGTACATCTCGCCGGTCAGGCCCCCCAGGAAGGCCACGGGCACGAACACGGCGCACAAGACCAGCACGATGGCGATGACCGGCCCCGTGACCTGCTCCATGGCCCGGGCCGTGGCCTCCTTGGGGCCAAGGCCCCGGGTGCGCATGATGCGTTCCACGTTTTCGAGCACCACGATGGCGTCGTCCACCACGATGCCGATGGCCAGGACCATGCCGAAGAGCGTCAGGGTGTTGATGGTGAAGCCCAGGGCGTACATGCCCGCAAAGGTGCCGATGATGGACACGGGCACGGCCAAGCAGGGGATGAGCGTGGCCCGGAAGTTCTGCAAAAAGAGGTAGACTACCAGAAAGACCAGGATCATGGCCTCAACCAGGGTATGCACCACCTCGGTGATGGACACCCGCACGAACGTGGTGGTGTCGTAGGGGATGGCGTAGCTTATGCCCTCGGGAAAGCGCGCGGACAGCTCGTCCATCTTGGCCCTGACCCGGTCGGCCGTGTCCAGGGCGTTGGCCCCCGGGGCCAGGAACACGCCCATGGGCACGGACGGGTTGCCGAAACGCTTGCCCACGAAGCCGTAGTCCTTGGCCCCCAGCTCCACCCGGGCGATGTCTTTGACGCGCAGCACCGATCCGTCGGGCTCGGCGCGCACGATGATGTCCTCGAATTCCTGCTCCGAGGTCAGGCGGCCCTGGGTGGTGACCATGTAGTTGATGTCCACATGCTCCACCAGGGGTTCCTGGCCGATGCGCCCGGCCGCGAACTGGGCGTTCTGCTCGGCGATGGCCGCGGCCACGTCGCCCGGGGTCAGGCGCAGCTGGGCCAGCTTGTCGGGCCGCAGCCAGATGCGCATGGAATAGTCCTTGGCCCCGAAGATTTGGGCGTCGCCCACGCCCGGGAGGCGCTTGAGCTCGTCGAGCACGTTCACCAGGGCGTAGTTGCTGATGTAGATGGCGTCGTAGCGGCCGTTTGGGGAGTCCATGGACAGGACCATGAGCATGCTGGAGGATTGCTTGGTGACGGTGACGCCCTGGCGGCGCACCTCCTCGGGCAGGCTGGTCAGGGCGGACTGGACCCGGTTGTTGACGTTGATGGTGGCCTGGTCGGGATCGGTGCCCACGGCAAAGGTCACGGAGATGGTCATGGAGCCGTCTCCGGCGCTGGTGGACTTCATGTACAGCATGTCGTCCACGCCGTTGATCTGCTGCTCCAGCGGCGCGGCCACGGTGGCCGCGATGACCTCGGGGCTGGCCCCGGGGTAGCTGGTGGCCACGGCCACCTCGGGCGGGATGATGTCCGGGTACTGGGCGATGGGCAAAATCCGCAGGGCCACCAGTCCGGCCAGGGTGATGACCAGGGAGATGACCGTGGAGAAGATGGGGCGATTCAGGAAAAAACGCGAGATCATTGGGCGGCCTCCGCCTTGGCCGGCTGGGCGGCCTGGGCCTCGCCCGCCCCGGCCGGGGCCTGGGGCGCTGCGGCCTGGGGAGCTTCGGCCGGGGCCGGCGGGGCGTCGCCGCGCACGGTCACGGTCATGCCCGGCCGGACCTTGATGATGCCCTCGGTGACCACCCGCTCGCCGGGCTCAAGGCCCTTTTCCACGAGGTAGTTGTTGCCCTCGGTGCGGCCCAGGATCACGGGACGGGGGGAGACCACGCCCGCGGCGTCCACCACCCAGACCATGGTCCCCTGCTGGGTGACCAGCACCGCACCCTGGGGAACGGTCATGGCGTCCTTGAGGAACGCCCCGTTCAGGCGCACCCGCACGAACTGGCCGGGCATGACCGTGTTCTCGGGGTTGGGGAACTCGGCCCGGTATTTGACCACGCCGGTCGTCTGGTCCACCTGGGTGTCGGTGAAATTGATGCGGCCCTCATGCCCGAAGGGCTTGCCGTCGGGCTGGATCAGCGAGGCCTGGAAGTCCTTGCCGTTACTGAAGCCGATCTGCCCCTTCTCCCGCATCTGGCGCAGGAGCATGGTCTCGGGGCCCGGGATGGAGAAGTTGACGTAGATGGGATCCACCCGGGAAATGGTGGTCAGAAGGCTCGAATCCGACGAGGCCACCACCAGGCTGCCCTCGGAGCGGGCCTCCTTGCTGGTCAGGCCGGAAATGGGGGCCTCGACCTTGGTGTAGCCCAGGTTCAGTTCGGCCTCCCTGACCGCCGCCCGGGCCGCCGTGACCTCGGCCGTGGCCGTCTCGAAGGTGGTCATGGCGTCGTCGCGGTCCTTCTGGCTGATCACGTCGCCCCGAAACAGCTCCTGCATGCGGGCCAGGTCGCGCTTGGCCTGGGACAGCTTGGCCTCGGCCTGGGCCAGCCGCCCCTGGGCCTGTTCCAGGGTGGCCTGGAAGGGGGCCGGGTCGATCTCAAAAAGCAGATCGCCCTGGGCTACCGGCGTGCCTTCCTCATAGGTCCGGCGCAGGAGGATGCCGCCCACCCGGGCCCGTACCTCCACCTCCCGGGAACCGGCCGTCTGGCCCATGTATTCCATAGCCAGGGGCATGTCCCCCCGGGTCACGGTCACGGCCGCCACCTCGGGCGGCGGCATGCCCCCCCCGGCGGGGCCCTGGGCGGTGCTGTCGCTGCCGCAGCCGGGAAGAAGGAGCAGGGAAAAAAGCAGGACGAGCAAAGCAGTGCTTGCGGTGCGGGACGTCTGGGAAGTCATGGGGAAACCTCGGCGTTCGCCTGGTGTGGAAAAAACATGCTGCTTCAATAATGAGCATACTACCGGTCGAGAGAAAGAGAAGCGATATCTATGCGCGGATGCCCGGGCTGTCAAGGGGCCTTGGGCCGGACGGGGCGGGATCAGTCGGCGGGTTTGGCCATGGGCTTGACCCAGGCGACCAGATAGGCCCCGTCGGCCTCCAGGCGCACCCTGGCCGTGCCCAGACGCAGGTCCGAGCCGCCCTGGCCGCCGTATTCGTAGACCGGCACGGTCATGGTCCCGTCGCCGTCCACGGTGGCCAGATTCATGATCCAGCGCACGTTCGAGGTGGGGAAATCCGGGTCGGTCCAGAGGAACCGCCCCGATCCCGGGGGCGTCTCCACCAGCCCGCGCCCGGAGAAGGCCACGGACGGGGCCAGGTCGCGGGAGAAGCGGATCAGGGTAAACGAGCTGACGGATACGTCGGACTGGGGATCCTGGGCCAGGATCTCGATGTGGCCGTCGCCGTCCAGGTCGCCTGCGGCCTGGGGCCAGTAGAAGCCGAAGTCCCGGCAGAAAAAGACCGTGGGGTCGCCGCCCGCTCCCGTGGCCTCCCCCTGCCACAGGATCTTTCCCGAGGCGTCGGCCAGGGCGGCCCGGGCGTCGCCGCCCAGGAGCGAGGGCACGTCGCGCAGGACCAGCGTGGCGGCGTTCTGATGCCCGGCCGGTTTCAGGGGAAAGGTCCGGACCATCTCCGCCGGGCACATGACCAGTTCCCGGTTGCGCGGGTCGGCCAGGTAGGCGGCCTCGGCCCGCACCACCTTGTCCGGCACCCAGCCCGTGCGGCCGTCCTCGGTGCGCACGCTGGCGAAGCCGCCCTGGCGCGACAGCACCGTGACGGTCTCCCCCCGGAACACGACGCCCAGGGAGGCGGCCTTGGCGCTGGCCGAGGCCCGCAGGTCGTGCCCGTCGTCGTCGATGACGAAACGGCCCGGCTCGGCTGCCGGGCAGGCTCCGGACGCGCCCAAAAGGGCGGCAACGGCCAGGACGGCGGCGGCGAGAAACCGGGACGGGCGGCGGGACATGCGGCGGGGCAGGGGCATGGCGGGCTCCTCAGATGGTTTCCACGGCCGCAAAGGACGGCTCGTGCAGGGGCAACACGATGTCCGCCATGTCGCGGACCTTTTTTACGAGGTCATAGGCCGCATAGGCGTTGACGTGGGTGCCCGGGGGGATGACTTCCATCTCCATGGCCCGCACCTCCTTGGGAGGATAGAAATTCTCCAGGATGGTGCAAAAGCCGGTGATGGCCGCCGTGCCCTTTTCCGTGTCCACGAAGACCGTCAGGCCCCCCTCGGTGTGGGCCGGGGTGTGCATGACCCGGATGCCGGGTAGGATCTCCCGGTCGCCGGTGACCACCTCGATCTGCCCGTTCTCCTCCACGTCCAGGATGTAGTCCTCCAGGTAGCGGAAATCCAGGGGATGGGGGTCGTGGACGTGGGCAAGCTCCTTCTCGTGCACGTAAAACCGGGCGTTTGGGCACTTGGCGTCGTTTTCGCAATGGTCGTTGTGCAGATGGGTGTGGATGACCACGTCCACGGCCTCGGGGGTCAGGCCGAACCGGGCCAGGCCCGCCTCGAAGGTGTAGATCCTGCCGCCGATGGCCCGCTCCCGGTCGCCGGTGATCACGGGCATCATCTCGCCCGTGTCCACCAGCACCGTTTTGTCCCCGCCCTCCAGGTACCAGCAGTAGATCGGGATGACGTACGGGGTGCCGTATCCTTGCTGGTAGGTCATCATGCCCTTGTCGAAGCGTTTGGTGCCCATGACGATGGGGTGGATTTTCCAGGTGGCCATGGTGTGGTCCTTGTTGCGGCGTTGCGTATCTCGAGGGCGGGACACGGGCGTGCCGGGTCAGCGTATTCGGCGCAGGGTCAGGGAGATGGGCGGGGAGCCCGCCAGGGTCAGCTCCCCGTCGGCCTCGTCCGGAGAGCGCAGCCAGCCGCGCAGCATGTGCCCGCTGCCGTGGAGGGCCGCAAAGAAGGTGTCCACGATGGTTCCCGAGAGATGGTAGGAATTCTGTTTTCCGGTCACGTCCGGCAGGACCAGGAGGCCCGAAATGAGGTTGCCGTTCTGGGTGAAGGTCACTGTGGCCGACTGGCCCATGACCTGGGCCTGCCATGTCCCGGCGATGTCCTGGGCCGGACCGGGGGCGGCCGGAGCGGGGGCGGCCGGAGCGGCAGCAGCAACGGCCGCAGCCGCCAGGGTCAGCCACGCCAGGGCCAGGAACAGGCGAATGGATGTGGGCATGTTCCGTCTCTACCGCAAAACCGCCGCCGGGTCACTCCCCTTTTCCCCGGCCGCGCGGCCGGCCAGGATTCCCGTGCCGCGGGGGAAGGCTGGGCGCAGGTATGACACAAGCCGGCTCCGTCCAGGGAGAGACGGAGCCGACTTGCGTCAGTGGGCTGCGCGGCCGTGGGGGAGGAGGCTGGGGGTTGGCCGCGGCAGCCGGTGGAGACCTTCCATGTCGCGCGCCGGTTGGGGGGGCCGACGCGCTTGTTTTTCCCATAAGCAGGAAACGGGCCAGAAGACGTCTTTTTTTCAAAAGAATAATGTTCCATGATTTCAAAGAATTAAGATGTTTCCGGGGCATCTATCAGAATGGCCGGGAAGCGGGTATACTATATAACGGCGGGAGTCCGGATTGATTTTCTAAAAAAAGCAAACGGCACGGGATGCCGGCCCGATCCCGATCCGGGGATGGACAGCATGGCCCACGAACACCCCACACGCCTGTCGCGACGCGGCATGTTCCGGTTGATGACCGGCCGTCCGCCCGATGCCGAGGCCGAGGCCGAGGCGGGCCATTCGCAGACGCCGGCCCGGCTGGAAGAGGGACGCGCGGCCTTTTCGGCCGGGGACATGGCGGCGGCGGCGGAGCATCTGCGCCTGTGGTTGCGGCGGACCCCGGGGGACGACGCGGCCCGGATGCTTTTGGGACGGGCCTTGTACGCCATGGGGCGGCATGTCCAGGCCGGGGTGGAATTCGAGCGGGTGGCCCGGCGCGTCCCGGGGCATCCGGCCGGGCTGTGCCTGTGCCTGTGCCGGTTGCGCCTGGGGCGGGCCGCCAGGGCCCGGGAGGCCCATGCCGCCTGGGCCGCCGCCGCGCCTCCCGGGCCCGATGCCGCCGGAACGGCGGCCCTGCGGGAACAGCTGGCCCCCCATTTCGAGGCCCTGGCCGCCGACCCCGGCCAGGGGGAGCGCGTGGCCGGCATCCTGGAAACGGCCCTGGAGACCTGGCCGGGCCTGGCGGCCGCCGGCCCGGGACAGGAAGCCAGGGGATGAATACGCCGAAGCAGCCACAGCAGCCACCCGAGAGGCGGTTTTTCGAACCCGTGTTCGTGGCCAGGCAGCCCATCCTGGACCGCGAGTCGCGGGTCTACGGCTTCGAACTGCTTTTCCGGCAGGCGGTCAGCGCCATGGCGGCCCAGGTGGCCGACGCGGATACGGCCACGGCCAAGGTCATCATCGACGGCTTTCCCCTGGTCACGGAAACCATGCTGGGCCCCAGGAAGTGCTTCATCAATTTCCCCGAGGGACTGCTGCTCAAGCAGATTCCCCTGGCCCTTCCCCGGGAGATGTGCGTGGTGGAGATCCTCGAGGACGTGCGCCCAAGGCCCGAGGTGCTGGCCGCCTGCCGGGACATCAAGCACGCGGGCTATCTCCTGGCCGTGGACGACTTCGTGGGCCAGCCGGAGCTGGTCCCGTTCGTGGAGATGGCCGACATCGTCAAAGTGGACGTGCTGGAGTTGACGCCTGGGCGGGTGCGGGAGATCGCCGGGCCCCTCCTGGGGCGGCGGACGGCCCTTTTGGCCGAGAAGGTGGAGGACGGGGAGGCCTACCGGGCCTGCCTGGACGCCGGGTTCACGTATTTTCAGGGCTACCATTTCAGCCGTCCCGAGGTGGTCTGCGGCCGCAAGCCCCCGGTGGGGGTGGTGTCCAAGGTGCGGCTGTTGCGTGAACTGGCCGTCCCCGATCCGGAACCGGAGCGGATCGCGGCCATCTTGTCCTCGGATGCGGGGCTGTCGTTCAGGCTGCTCAAATATTTGAATTCGGCGGCGTTTTTTAGGATGGACAAGGTTGCCTCCCTGTCCCAGGCCATGCTGGTCATGGGCCAGAACCCCTTGCGCAAGTGGCTGATGGCCGTCCTGCTCACGGAGATGGCCCATACCCCCATCGGCCGGGAGGTCTCCTTTCAATCCCTGTCCCGGGCCCGGTTCCTGGAGCTTTTGGCCCAGGGGCGGGCCCGGCTGGCCTTCAGGCCGGATTCCCTCTTCATGCTGGGCCTTTTTTCGCGCATGGACGCGCTTTTAGGGCAGTCCATGGCCGAGGTGGCGGCCCAGCTGCCCCTTGAGGAGGACATCCTGGCGGCGTTGCGCGGGGAACCCGGGCAGGCCGGAAAACTGCTGGAACTGGCGGGCGATATCGAGGGCGGGCGCTTTGAAAAGGCCCTGGATGTCCTGTCCCGGACAGGGGTCGCGGCCGCCGATGCGGCGAAAATCCATGCCGAGGCCACCCTGTGGGCCAGGGACGTCCTGGGGTGAGGCCGCTCGCCGCCACGGCCTTCCGGACGGCCGCTGTTCCATTGGCACCGAATCTGCATAAATTCCCCCCGAGGCGCATGATGCCTCAAAATTTCAAGCTTGCGGGGGAAATTCATGCCAGGGCATATCCAAGCCGAACACTATGCGATGGCCCGCCAGATCAATGCTCAGTTGAATCTCACGGAAAGCCGGAACAATCTGCCTGTCGTCAACTCGAGGCCCCTGAAACTCGGCCTTGATATTTCGAACGTCTGCAACGTGCGGTGCATCTTCTGCCTGGCGGAGAAGGACCGCAAAAGGGCCTCGGACCCCGGGGCATTCCGCAAGCCGGAATGGCTTGATCCCTTCGAACCCCTGCTGCCGTTCATCAATGTGGCCATCCTCTCTTCCTACGAGGCCCTGCTCAACCCCTGGCTCGATCAGTTTGTGGAAAGGCTGTGGGCTTATCAGACGCCCCTGCACATCTTTTCCAACGGCCTGGCCCTGGACCCGGAGCGTTCCGAGTACCTTTTGGCGCACAAGCTGCAAGGCCTGTGGTGCTCCTTCCATGGGGCGCGTCAAAAAACCTATGATTCCATCATGAAGGGGTCGGACTACGAGAAGGTCATCTCCAACCTCATGCATATGAAGATTCATTGTCGCAAACGTGGCCTGAACGACTTCAAACTGACCCTCGTCTTTTGCGCCATGCGCCGGACGATCGAGGAGTTGTGGGACTATGTCGACCTCGCGCATCGCGTAGGGGCCAAGGCGATCCAGGTGAATTATCTCCTGGTCACCCGGCCGGGGACGCGCCTGGATCGTGAGGCCATGTTCTTTTATCCCGAGCTGTATGACGAGATGGTCCTCAAAGCCAAGCACAAGGCCGCCCGGCTGGGCATCACCCTCAACCATCAACCGCTTTTCCGCGACGGGAAGAAGGAAGCCGAATCCGGGCCGTGCTACCGGCCATGGGAGCATTTGAACGTCAGCCAGGAAGGGGTGGCCACGGTATGTTGCGGCGGCTGCGGGACGCTTGGAAACATGTTTCAGCAGGGGTTTCCCCAGTTGTGGAATTCCAAGCGCCTGTTGGAGTTCCGGGCCAGGGTGAATTCCGACGATCCGCCCGCTGCCTGCCGGAAATGCACCCGGGGCAGGGAAGAACCCGGAAGCATTTATACGCATCTGACCTATTTGCGGGCACTCCCCGAGGAGCAGCGGCAAAAGCGGATCCTCGAATTGTGCCCGGAAATGGCGGACCTTGCGCCGCATGAGGCCATGGCCTGCGGCTGCTGATGCGCGCCCCGAAAGAGACGCTCTCATCACCATCGATCCTGACAGTGCATGCCCCGGCCGGGCTTTGGCGGCCCGTGTTTCTCTCCGGCGTATCCTGCCTTGCCAGAATCCGAGCCCGGCGTGTCCTGAAAACTTGTCTCCGTATCCTGTTTACGGTATGGTCTACACCATGGAGAAGACAGGACTCGGGGCGCGGCTGCGCCGGAAGCGCCTGTCGCTTCTGGCCGCCGACAAGCGGTATTCCCTGCGGCGGGTGGCGTGTGCCGTGGGCATGCAGCCCTCGCACTTAAGCCGCATCGAGCGCGGCGATTCGGTTTCCCTTTCCGAGGAAAAACTGGTGGCCCTGGCCCGGGAGCTTGGCGAGTGTCCGGACGAGATCCTGGCCCTCTCGGGCAAGGTGGCCGGGGATGTCCTGGCCGCGATCCGCAGGCGTCCCGGACTGTTCGCGGCCATGATCCGCCGGGCCGAAGCCCGGGGGGAGCAGGCCGGGCAGGACGAACAGGTCGGACAGCCCGGACAGCCGGATCAGGCCGGACCGGCATCCGGCTTCGATCGTGGGGCGGCGTTCGAACCAGCCGCCGATCCAGCCGCCGGGCCAGCCGCCGGGCCAGCCGTCGGGCCAGACGTCGGGCCAGTCCCCGCGCCTGTTCCCGGCCCCATACTCGGCCCCGTGTCCGGCCCCGTGTCCGGTAACAATGGCGACCGGGAGCTTCTCCTCTGGCGTTTCAACGAGTCCCAGCGCCTGGCCAGGATCGGCAGCTGGGACAGGGATCTGGTGACAGGGGCCAACTACTGGTCCGATGGAATGTTCCGCCTGTTCGGGCGAAAGCCGGATGAGGCCGATCCCACCTGGGATTTTTTTCTCGGCCACGTGCATCCGCAGGACCGGCACATCCTGCTGGCCGTCCGGAAGGCGGCCCTGGCCGGACCTGGCGAGGTGGAATACCGCTTCCGGTTCGTGCGTACGGACGGCCAGATACGCATGGCCCAGGCCCGGGCCGTGGCCGCCTTTGGCCCGGACAAACTCCCCGTGCGCATCTCCGGCACCCTGTGCGACGTCACCGAGCACCTCGACGCCATACGCGAGGTCCGGGAGCTGGCCCGGTTTCCCCGGGAAAACCCCAACCCGGTGCTGCGGGTGGCCCGGGACGGGGCGGTGGAATACGCCAATCCGGCCGCCCAGGCCCTGTGGGGACTCGGCACGGGCGGCACCCTGGCCGGTGCGGACGCCCATGCCGGTCTTTTTTCCCTGGTCCGCTCGGCCCTGGACCAGGGGGGGCGTCTGGAAGGCGAACTGGCGTACGACCCGAGATTTTTCCACTGTATGGCCGTGCCCTGTCCCGAAGGGCGGTGCGCCAACATTTACGGCATGGACATCACCCGCCGGGTGGAGGTCGAAAAGGCCCTGCGTCAGGCCCATGACGAGTTGGAACGGCGGGTCGCGGCCCGCACCGGGGAGCTGGATGCGGCCAACCGGATGCTCTCCGCCCGCCTGGCCCAGATGCAGGAAATGGACAAGGCCCTGCGGGCCAGCGAGGAGCGTTACCGGGCCGTGGTGGAGGACCAGACCGAGGTCATCTGCCGCTTCCGGCCCGACGGAACGGTGCTCTTCGCCAACGCGCCCTATTGCCGCCTGTTCGGAAAGACCCTGGACGAGCTCAGGCGCGAGACATGGCGGCCCCTGTCGCATCCGGACGATCTTGCCCGCATCGACCGCAAACTGGCCGGTCTGGCCCCCGATCATCCCGTGGCGGTGGTGGAGAACCGGGTGGTGGACGGCGCGGGGCGGATGCGGCTTATGCAGTTCGTCAACCGGGGATTTTTCGACGTAACGGGAACGCTCACGGAAATCCAGTCCGTGGGCCGCGACATCACCGACCGCCGGGCGGCCGAACAGGCCCTGGCCCTGAGCGAAAAAAAATACCGGGATCTCGTTTCCAACCTGGAGGTCGGCATCCTGACGGCCACGGGGGACGGCCGCGTGGACATGGCCAACCGCCGGGCCCTGGAGATTCTGGGCACGACGCAGGACGAGATCCAGGGCCTCTCCCTGGTCCACCCGCCCTTTCTCCTGTACCGGGAGGACGGCTCCCCCATGCGCCCCGAGGAGACCCCCATGGCCGGGGTTCTGCTGGATCAGGAACCCCTGCGCGACGTCACGGTGGGTATCCGCCAGGACGGCTGGGAGGCCATCCGCTGGCTGGCCGTGGGCGTTTTTCCCGAGGTCGACGCCCGGGGAAACCTGTCGCGGGCGGTGGTCACCCTGACGGACATCAGCGACCGGCGGCGACTGGAGGCGGAACTTTTGGAGAGCCGGGAGCGGTTTCGCTTCCTCTATCGGCATTTCCCGCAGCCCGCCTGCGTTTTTCGCCTGGTGGAGGGGGATTTCGTGCTGCTGGAGGCCAACCGGGCCGCCGTGGCCGCCGGGCGCGGCCGGCTGGAGGGACTCCTGGGGCGCCGGGCCGGGGAGATCCTGGCCGATGCCCCCGAGGCCTATCTGTCCCTGTGGACGGCCTTCGAGGGCCGGCAGTCCGTGCGGCGCAAGATGCCCCTGGAGATTCCGGGCGGGCCGGCCGTGGTCCACGACATTAGTTTCGTGTTCGTGCCCCCGGACATGGTCCTGGTACACGCCGTGCCCCTTCCGTCCGGTTCCGGAACCGGTTCCGGAGCCTGACCCGAAGCAGGCCCGGCGCCTCGTGTCGCGTCCCTGGCCTCAGGACGTCTTGCGCCAGCTTTTCTCCTCGCCCGCCAGCAGCCGGGAGATGTTGTCCCGGTGCCGCCAGGCGATCCAGGCCGCCACCACCAGGGACACGGGGATGTAGGCCGCGTTGCCGGTCACCAGCAGGGCCATGGGAAGGGTCGCCGCCAGGGCCAGGGAACCGGCCGAGACGTAGCCCGTGCGCTTGATGACCGCGGCGCACACGGCCACGGCCAGAAGCGCCGACAGGGGGGAATAGGCCAAAAAGACCCCGATGGTGGTGGCCACGCCCTTGCCCCCCTTGCCGTACAGGAAGATGGAGCACATGTGCCCGGAGAGGGCCGAAATCCCCACCAGGCTCAGAAAGAACCACGAATCCGAAAGGGCAGCGCCCAGAATCACGGGCAGATACCCCTTGAGCAGGTCCAGGACCAGCACGGCCGCGCCGTATTTCGTGCCGCACAGCCTGGCCACGTTGGTGGCCCCGGTGTTGCGGCTGCCGGCGGTACGCGGGTCGATCCCGGCGCAGGCCAGGCCGATCCACAGGCCAAAAGGAAAGGCGGCCACCAGATAGGTCAGGGCCAGCCAGGCGATCAACAGCATGGGATGCTCCCGTGAAGAGGCCTTCCGTGTTCGCGGATGACGCCGTGGCGCCCCGCGCCGCGCACGATATCGCAGGCGCGCGTCAGCCGTATCTGTTGTACGGGACGCCGCATCAGTGTTTGAAGGACCGTTGTCCGGTGAACACCATGGCCGCCTGGGGCACGGCCTCGTTGACCGCGGCGATGACCTCGGTGTCGCGGATGGAGCCGCCGGGCTGGGCGATGGCCGTCACCCCCACGGACAGGGCCAGGTCCACGCCGTCGCGGAAGGGGAAAAAGCCGTCCGAGACCAGAACCGTTCCCGGCAGGCCGCCCCGGGCCTCGTCCGTGCGGCGGCGGATGTCGGCCAGAAGCGTCCTGGCGGCCTCGTCAGTCTCGGCCTTTTTTTCCAGTTCGTACAGGGACAGCCCGGCCTCGGCGAAGGCCAGCCGGTCGGCGTATTTGGTCCGGGCCTTGTAAATGGTCAGTTCCACGCAGCCCACCCGGTCCTGCTCGCCGGTGCCGATGGCCACCGTGGCCCCGTTTTTGGCGAAGATGACCGAGTTGGAGGTCACGCCCGCCTCCACGGCCCAGGCAAAAAGCAGATCCTCGGCCTCCTTGGCGTTGGGGGCGCGGGCCGCGACGGTGACCCCGTCCTTTTCGGCCGTGGCCGGGAGGAAATCCGCCGGGGACAGGATGCGGTTGCGGAAGGAGTACTGGAGCACCATGCCGCCGTCATTGAGGCACTTGATGTCCAGGAAGGGCTCCCCGGCCAGGGTCTCCAGATTGGCCAGCCCGGGAAGGCGCAGGATGCGCAGGTTTTTTTTCGTCCGTAGCGCGGCCAGGGCCGCGTCGTCGTAGTCCGGGGCGGCCACCACCTCGAAATAGACCTGGGCCAGTTTTTTCGCGGTGGCCTCGTCCATGGTCCGGTTGACCACCACCGTGCCGCCGAAGGCCGCGATGCGGTCCGAGAGGAAGGCCTTGTCGAAGGCCTCGGCCAGTCCGGCGTCGGACCAGGCCGCGCCGCAGGGGTTGTTGTGCTTGAGGATGACCACGGCGGGCTTGGCGTTTAAGTATTGCAGCACGGTGATGCCGCCGTCCACGTCGGTCAGGTTGATCTTGCCCGGGTGCTTGCCGGACTGGACCAGATGCTCCTCGGTCATGGCCGCCACCAGTCCGCGGCCGGGGCCGCGAAAGGCCACGCCGCCCAGGGACAGTTCGCCCGCGGCCAGCTCGTACAGGGCGGCGGGCTGGTCCGGGTTCTCGCCGTAGCGCAGGCCCTTTTCCGTCCCGTCGATGGTCCAGGTCTTTTTGACGAAGCGCAGTTCGGCGTCGCCCAGGCGCAGGGTCAGGTCGCCGGGAAAGGGATCGCCGGCCAGGGTGGAATACATTTTTTTGAGGTCGCTCATGGAATGGTCGTCTCCGTAGCGGGGCGTTGTGACTGGCTGTGCCTACCACAGCCCGGAGTCCCGGGCAAATTGCATTTGGCCCGTGGCGGCATTTCTGCTAGACCTGATCGGCCCGCGTGCGCCCGGTGTGCGGGCGCGGCCATCCCGGCGAGGAGCGTGACGGTGGAAAAGGTGCTTGTGAAGCTGGCCAGGCAGTTGGCCGCCTTTGACGAGGCGTCGCTGATGTCCTTGTGGGAGGAATACGCCGGGCGGGTCAGCCGTTTCGAGCCCTCCAGGCGGTGGGAGGAGGCGGTGCTGGTCCTGGGCATGATCCAGGCCATGCGATTCAAAAATCAACTGTTCAATCACCATTGGGCCGCCACGGCCGCCCCGGGGGCCCAGGCCCCCGGAACCGCCGCCGGGGACAGGGGGATGCCGCGCGAGGAGGGGCTCCGGCCCGTGCCGAGCCAGCCTGCGGCCGATCCCGGCAAGCGGGGAAAGCTTTTGACCCTGCGGCCCAAGGAAGACGGGGAGTAACCAACCATGGCCGAGCGCAGTGTCGCCGCCGGACGGGGAATCGTGGTCCACGGCGCCCAGTGGGGCGACGAGGGCAAGGGCAAGATCGTGGACCTTTTGACGGAAAACGCCCATGCCGTGGTGCGTTTCCAGGGCGGCAACAACGCCGGACACACCCTGGTGGTCGGGGGCGAGAAAACCATCGTGCACCTGATCCCCTCGGGCATCCTGCATCCGGGCACGGCCTGCCTGGTGGGCAACGGCGTGGTCCTCGATCCGGAAGTCCTGTGCCGGGAGATGGACATGCTGGCCGGGAAGGGCGTGGACGTCTCGCCCAGAAGGCTGATCATCAGCAAGAAGACCCAGGTCATCATGCCCTATCACCGGCTGCTCGACGGGGCGCGCGAGGCCCTGCGGGCCGGGGCCAAGATCGGCACCACCGGGCGGGGCATCGGCCCCTGCTACGAGGACAAGATGGCCCGCATCGGCATCCGGGCCGGGGATTTCGCCGATCCGGAACTGCTGCGCGCCAAGATAGGGACGGCCCTGGTGGAGAAAAACGCCCTGTTCGCCAATCTCTACGGCCTGGAGCCCGTGGACCCGGAGGCCGTGTTCGAGGCCGTCCTGCCCGTGGCCGAGCGGCTGGCGCCGCACCTGGGCGACGTGTCCACGGAGATTCAAAAGGCCATCGGGGCCGGGGGCGACGTGCTCTTCGAGGGCGCCCAGGGCACCCACCTGGACATCGACCACGGTACCTATCCCTTCGTGACCTCCTCCAATACCGTGGCCGGGCAGGCCGCCGCCGGAAGCGGCTGCGCGCCGTCCATGCTGTCGCGCATCGTGGCCGTGGTCAAGGCCTACACCACCCGGGTGGGCTCGGGGCCGTTCCCCACGGAGCTTTTCGGCACGGTCGGCGACTACCTCCAGTCCCAGGGCGGCGAGTTCGGGGCCACCACCGGACGGCGGCGGCGCTGCGGCTGGCTGGACCTGGTCCTTTTGCGCGAGGCGGCCAGGCTCTCCGGCCCGACCGAGATCGCCCTGACCAAGCTCGACGTCTTAAGCGGGCTTTTTGAGCTCAAGCTGTGCATCGGCTACCGCTACAAGGGCAAGGTCTACGAATATCCGCCCCAGGAGGAAAACGCCCTGGAGCATGTGGAGCCGCTGTATGAGACCATGCCCGGCTGGGACGAGGATCTGTCGGGACTTACGGCCTGGGAGGATCTGCCCCTGGCGGCCCGGGAATACGTGTCGCGCATCGAGCAGGCCCTGGGCACCCGCTGTTCCCTTTTGTCCGTGGGGCCGGACCGGCGGCAGACCATCCTGCGGTCCTGACGGCGCGGGTGTCGAACGGACGGTAGGGGTGAGGAGGCGCTCACTATCCGCATTGCCGGTTTGCGCGGCCGCGACGCCGGCCGTGAGCCCCAGGGCAGGCAGGTCGAGATGATCATCCGGAAACATGCCGCCGGGCCGGGCGCCTCGGGGCTGCGGCCATGAACGGCGCGGCCTTCGGCATCCCCGAGCGCCAGGGCCATGTCCTGGCCAGGCTTGCCAAGCTGGCCCTGGCCCCGCCCCAGTCCCTGGTCATCGAGGGCGGCGGGGCGGCGGAGCGCCTGGGCGCGGCGCTTTATTTCGCGGCCCGGCTCAATTGCCGCGCCCTGGACGCCTCGGGCGCGCCCTGCGGCCGGTGCCCGTCCTGCGTGCAGATCCTTGAGCGGGTGTTCCTGGACCTGATGCTCCTGGACGGCATGACCGGATCCATCAAGGTGGACGACGTGCGCGAGGTGCGCCAGAAGGCGGGCGAGCCGCCGCGCGGCGAGGGCTTCCGGGCGGTGATCCTGGCCGAGGCCCAGTCGCTTTCCATCGAGGCCGCCAACTCCCTCTTGAAAACCCTGGAAGACCCCCGCCCCAGGCATTGCTTCATGCTGCTCGCCCCGCAGCGGGAGCGGCTCTATCCCACCCTGGTCTCGCGTTCCTTCGTGGTCACTCTGGCCTGGCCCGATCCGGATTCGCCCACGCTGCCCGCCGAGCTCGGCGACGAAGACCCCATGGAGTGGGCCGAGGCCCTGGCCACGTTCTGCCGCACGGGCCGGGGCTGGTTCGCGCGCACCAGCGCCAAGGGGCGCATGACCCGGCTTCTGGCCGACCATGTCCTTCTGGCCTGCTCCCGGTGCCTGGCCGAGGCCCTGTCCGGCCGGGCCGTGTCGCCGCTCGGGCGCTATCTGGCCGGGCTGCCCGATCCCGAGGCGGCGTGGTTTTTCGACGTGCTTTTGACCGAATGCCAGGAGGCGCTGGTGACCCAGGTCAATCCGTCCCTGGTCATGGAGTGGCTGGGGGTGCGGATGGTTGCGCGGTGCGGGCGGTAGGGGCCACCTCTCGTATCGCGCCGACAGGGCCCCTTCTTCGCCATGACGCCAGCCGCCCCAAGAGGGGAGGCTGGCGTCGTCCGGGTTGCCCCGGGCGATTCGGCCGGCATCGAGGAGGGCACGGGTGAACGAGACGACGCAATGCAGGGTCGATGCCAGCGCCTGGGCGATTCTGGCGGCCATGGGTTTTGGCGCGCTTATCGCCCAGATGTTCAGCACGGTGATCGGCCCCGCGCTCCCCACGATCAAGGACGATCTCGACCTGTCCCTGTCCATGCAGACATGGTCGATCACCTCATACAGCCTGGCCTTCGGCACGGCGTTGATTGCCGGCGGCCGCCTGGGCGACCTCACCGGCGAGGTCCGCGTGATCGTGATCGGCTACGTGATCTTCGGATGCGGACTGCTCCTGTCCGCCGTGGCCGCAAACGGGCTGCTCATGGTGTCCGGGCGCACGGTGCAGGGCATCGGCATCGGCATTTCCGCACCGGCCACCCTGTCCATCGTGGTGAACGCCTTTCCTGCTTCCCGCTGTGGATTCGCTGTCGGGGTGTGGGGATTTGCCCACGGGCTCGGCCTGCTGATCGGCCCCATCTTCGCCGGGTACATGCTCGATCTGCTGAGTTGGCGTTGGATCTTCTGGATCGCCGTGCCCGTAACGGCATCCGTCATCCTCGTCACGCTGGCGGCCACACGGAACTACCGCAGCGTGCTGTCTGGCGGCCGCTACGACCTCCCCGGCCTGGTCCTCGGCGGCCTGGGCATCACCCTGGTGACCTATGGCTTGCAAAACGCCTGCAACGGCTGGGGGCTTCCGGCCACCTGGGGAATCCTGGCGGCCGGCGTGGTGCTGCTCGCCGCGTTCGGCGTCGTCGAGGCCCGCACGGCGTGTCCCCTCGTGGATTTTTCCCTGTGGCGCGAGCGCCTGTTTTCCGGGGCTTTTTTCGCCGAGAGCGCCGTGGGTTTCGTCTATATCCCCATGCTGACCTTCGTGGGGTCGCTTTTTTTCATCGATGTGCTCGGGTACACGCCGGTGACGGCCAGCTGGGTCATCGTCATCACCACCGGCGCCTGCATGGTGCTGGAACCGCCCGCAGGCCGCCTGGTCGACCACATGGGGCCGGGCATTCCCATTGTGGCCGCCCTGGCCATGCAGGCCGTGGCGTTATTCTGGATGGGCACCTTCACCGCGCAGACGACCCTGGCCGAACTCATCATCCCCCTGGCGCTGATGGGCGCCGGCGCCGGCATCGCCCTGCCGGCCTGCAACACGGCCGGGATGCGGGCGCTTAAGCCCGAACAGGCAGGCATGGGCTCGGGTCTTTTGCAGATGACCTTCAACGTGCCGGCCGCCCTCGGGGTCGCGCTCGTCACCTCGCTCATGGGGGCGCGGTCCCTGGACAAGGTGGGGGCGGCGTTGGCCGGACAGCCGTTTCTCCAGCAGGGCCTGGACTACGCCCAGGCCGTCAAGGACGGGAACGACGTTGCCGCCGCAGCCATCCTCCGGGCCCTGCCGGCCGATTCCGCCATGATGGTGAAAAACGCCATGGTTTCAGGGCAATCCGAAACGATCACCATGAGCATGACGGTCCTTGGGGGCGTCGCCCTGGCTGGAGCGATCATGGCGCTTGCGATCATCGGCCGCCGCAGGTGACCCGGGGACCGGCAGGCGGCCTGGAACGACCCAGGCCGGGCAGGGCGTTGCCGCGCGGGAAGACGGCCACGCAAAACCGCCGCACGGACGTTCTCCATGCGGCGGGCGTGTGCGTGTGAAGGACGAAAGGGACTATTTTTCGTCGCCAGACGGGGCCTCGGGGGCGTCCGGCGCGGGCGCGGCGTCGCCCTCCGGCCCTGGCGCGGCGTCTGGCGTGGGCGCGGCGTCGGCTTCAGGCGCGGCTGCCGCCTCAGGTGCGGCTTCCGCCGCCGGGGCTGCCGTGGCGGCCCTGGCCGGGGCCTTCTTCTTTTTCGGCGTGCCCTGGAGATGGATCGCCTCCCGCTCGGCCGAGGGCTTGCGGTGGGTGTTGTCCATGAAAAGGCAATGGACCGGGCAGTGGTCCACGCAGATGGCGCAATACACGCAGGCGAACGGGTCGCAGTCCCACGTCCCGGCCTTGGCGTCCACGGTGATGCACTGGGACGGGCATTTCACCTGGCAGGTCTTGCAGAAGATGCAGTCCTCGATGCGGTTGTCCAGCCTGCCCCGGTAGCCTTCGAAGGGCTCCCGAACGTCGAAGGGATAGAGCCGCGTGGCGCTTTTGGTCAAAAGGTTGCGCACGACGTTTTTGGTCATGGTGAACATGGAACCGCGCTCCTTGTCTTAACGTTCGGTGCAGCTGATGCACGGGTCGATGGACAGCACCACCACGGGCACGTCGGCCAGTTCGATGCCCGGCAGCATGGCCAGAAGCGGCGGGATGTTGGCGAACGTGGGGGTGCGGATGCGCAGCCGGTCCAGGTTTTTCGTGCCGTCGGCCTTGATGTAGTAGAAAAGCTCGCCGCGCGGCTGCTCCACGCGCATGGTGACCTCGCCCTGGGGCTTGGCCTTGGTGGGATTGACAATCTCGCCGCCGGGCATGCGGGCGATGGCCTGGCGCACCAGATCGATGGATTGCAGGGTCTCCCGGAAACGCACGGCGCTTCGGGCGTAGGAGTCGCCGTCGGGCTCGGTCACGGGGGCGAATTCCAGCCCGCCGTAGGCCGCGTAGTTCTCCTGGCGGGCGTCCTGGGCCACGCCGCTGCCGCGCAGGGTCGGCCCGGCCGCACCCAGCTGATAGGCCTGCTCGGCCGTGAGCACGCCCTTGCCCTTGGTGCGCTTGCACACGGTGTAGTCGGTCAAAAGCGTGGATTGCAGGCGTTTGACGTCCTTTTCGGCGATGGCGATCTGCTCCAGGATCCAGGCGCACTGCTCGGGAGACAGGTCGCGGCGCACCCCGCCGATGACGTTCACCGACACCACCACCCGGTTGCCGCAGGTGGCCTCCATGATGTCCATGATCCGTTCGCGCACCTTCCAGCACTGCATAAAAAGGCTCTCGAAGCCGAAGGCGTCCGCGAAAAGCCCAAGCCACAACAGGTGGCTGTGCATGCGGTGCAGCTCGCCCCAGATCACCCGCAGGTACTTGGCCCGGGGCGGCACCTCCAGGGAAAGCAGGGCCTCGATGCCCTGGCAGTAGCACACGGCGTGCAGGCAGGAACAGATGCCGCATACCCGCTCCACCACCTGGATCATCTGGTTCACGTCGCGAATCTCGCACAGCTTTTCCAGGCCCCGGTGCACGTAGCCCAGGGCGGGCACGGCCTCCAGGACGATCTCGTCCTCGACCACGAGCTTCAAATGCAGCGGTTCCGGCAGGACCGGGTGCTGGGGACCGAAGGGCAGTATGGTGCGGGCCATGGAGCCTATCCCTCGCTGGGTTTTGTTTGGGTGACGCTGTACTTGCAAAACGGCGAGGTGCGGACCTCGTCCTCCAGGTACAGGGTGCCGCCGAAATCGAGCACAATGCCGTCGAAGCACACCCCGAACTGGTCGCGAATTTCGTTTTCCACCAAAAGCGCGGCGAAGTAGACCCCGGAGATGCTCGGCACGGTCTCGCCGCGCGGCACGGTCAGCCGGTAGTTCTCAAGGTGCAGATCCTTGTCGAAATGGTAGAGGATGTCGAAGCCCGCCTCGCCCAGATCCACGCAGCTTAAGGTCAGCAGGCGGTATCCGGCGGCGAGTTTTTCCTGGGTCAGGGCCACGAGCCCTTGGGCGGTGATGGGGGATGCGTCCATGTCAGGCGGCGTCCTTGTGATGTTGTCGTGTCCGGTGGCGCGGCGCGCCGGGTGACCTGCTTCGGAAAGCCCCGGGGCGGCGTCTAGGCCGTGAGCCCCAGTTTGATCTTGACCACGTCCAGGGCCTTGACCACGCCGTCGATGATGGCCTCGGGCCTGGCGGGACAGCCCGGCACGTACACGTCCACGGGGATGACCTTGTCCACGCCGCCCACCACGTTGTAGGCCTCGCGGAAGATCCCCCCGGACAGGCCGCAGGCTCCGATGGCGATGACCGCCTTGGGGCCGGGCATCTGGTCGTAGAGGTTTTTTAAGACATGCTTGTTGCGGTGGTTCACCGTGCCCGTGACCAGGAGCACGTCGGCGTGCTTGGGGTTGCCCACGTTGACGATGCCGAAGCGCTCGATGTCGTACAGCGGCGTCAGGCAGGCCAGAACCTCGATGTCGCAGCCGTTGCAGCTGCCGCAGTCGAAGTGCATGATCCACGGCGATTTGAGGCGTCCCTTGTTGATCAGGTCGGTGAACATGGGTTCGGCTCTCTTGTGATGTCCCGGCAAGGGGTTAGGCCACGTACAGCCACAGGATGTTGACCAGCGACAGGATCAGGCCCACGGTCAGGACCGAGCGCAGCATCCAGCGCCAGGTCATGCGGGCCATGACGTTGTCGATGAGGATTTCCAGAAAATAGGTGACCGCAAGAAGGATCACCACCCCCAGGGCGCTGGTGGCGAAGAACAGCGAGCAGATGCCCAGCACCAGGACCACCTCGAACCAGTGGGCGATTTCCAGCAGGGCCAGATGCGGCCCGGAATATTCCGTGAGCACCCCGCGCACGATCTCCTGGTGGGCGTGCTGGCTGGCCGAGATGTCGAAGGGGGATTTGCGCAGCTTGATGGTCAGGACGTAGCCCAGGACGAGGAACATCAGAGGCAGTTCGTAGAGCAGCGGCGTGGGGTGGTCCAGGATGGCCGTGATCCTGAAGCTGCCCGTGACCATGGCCATGGACACGAACACCAGGATCAAAAGCGGCTCGTAGGCCAGCATCTGCAGAAGCTCCCGCTGTCCGCCGATCTGGCTGTAGGGCGAGGGCGCGGACAGGGCGCCGACCACCAGGAACACCGCGCCGATGGTCAGGACGAAAAAGATCAGCAGCAGGTCGCCCTGCATGAAGAAGATGAACACCGAGGTCACGGCCGAGGCCAGATAGACGTAGGCCGAAAGCGCCTGCCAGGGGTTGACCACCATCTTCGTTTTGCCCAGGAGCTTGAGCACGTCGTAAAACGGCTGCAACACCGGCGGGCCGTAGCGCGACTGCAGCCAGGCCGTGAGCCGCCGGTCCACTCCGGCCAGGAGTCCGCCCACCAGGGGCGTCAGGGCCACGGCCACAAGGGCCAGGACGAGCTTGCCTACCACAGCACACCTCCGAGCATGAGCGCCACAAGGGCCAGGGCGGCTACATTGGCGTATCTGGCGAGCATCTCCTCGCCGAAAATCCGGGTCAGGTACGCATTCCCCGGGGTCGCGGCCACGGGCTGGTTCATGGGCCCGGTGAATCCGGGATGGCCGTCCACGTCGCGCTGGGCCCCGCACATGTAGGGGGCGGCGACGTCGGCCGGGCTGATCCGCCTGGCGGCCCGCACGGCCACGGCAAACCCGATGCCCAGGATCAAAAACAGGGGGTAGATCCAGAAGACGCCGGTGGCGTTCTCCATGATGCCCGCGCCCACGGCGTATCCCGGGCCGGCGTAGTACATGGTCACCACCGGGGCCACCAGGCCGTCGTACAGAAACGGCGCGCCGAGGCTTAAGATCACGGCGGCGGCGGCCAGGATCACCAGGGGCAGGCGCACCGAGGGCGGCTGCTCCTCGGGGGTGGCCCGGCCGAAGGGCGCGGAAAAGAGCATCCCGGCCCATCTGGCCCAGAAAAGCACGGTCAGGGCGCTGCCCAGGGCCAGCATGACCACCACCAGGAACTGGGCCGAGGCCGATTCGATGGCCATCCATTTGGCCAAAAGCATGCCGAAGGGCGGCAGCATCATGGTCATGACCCCGATGGCCGTGAGGACCGCCGTGCGCGGCATGACCCGGGACAGGCCGCGCATGTCCTCGATGTCCCGGCTGCCGATGCGCTGCTCGATGCTCCCGACGCACATGAAGAGCAGGGCCTTGGACACGGCGTGGAAGATGATCAGCAGCATGGCGGCCGTGATGGCGGCCGGGGTGTTGATGCCGGCGCAGGCGATGATCAGGGCCAGGTTGGAGATGGTGGAATAGGCCAGGATCTTTTTGCCGTTGGACTGGCCCACGGCCATGGCCGCCGTGGCCAGGAAGCAGAACGCCCCGAAAAGGGCCACCAGGGCCGACAGGTAGGTGCCCACGAAAAGCGGGGCCAGGCGGACGATGAGATACACCCCGGCCTTGACCATGGTGGAGGAGTGCAGGAGGGCCGACACCGGGGTGGGCGCGACCATGGCCCCGGTCAGCCAGCTCTGGAACGGCACCTGGGCGGCCTTGGTGAATCCGGCGAAGATCAAAAGGAACAGCGGCACCACCAAAAATCCCCCGGCCGAAACCTCGGGGGCGATGGTCAAAAGGGCCTGCAGGGACAGGGTTCCGGCTCCCTTCTGGATCAGGATCATCCCCAGCACGAAGGCCGCGCCGCCCACCACGTTCATCCACAGGGCGCGTTCGGCGTTCTTGCGGGCGATGTCCGTGCCGTCGTGCCCGATGAGCACGAACGAGCACAGGGTGGTGATCTCCCAGAAAAAGTACATCCAGGACAGGCTGTCGGCCAGGACCAGCCCGTTCATGGCCCCCAGGAACAGAAGGATGAAGAAAAAGAACCGGGGCTGCCGGGATTTTTCCAGGTGCAGGTGCTCTTCGTGGGTCTTCATGTAGCCCAGGGCGTAGACGCCGATCAGGGAGCCGACCATGGAGATGATGGCCACCATGATCAGGCTGATCTGGTCCACGTAAAAGGCCGGGGCCGCGGCGGCATGGCCGGTCAGATAAAAATCCAGGAAGGCCAGCCCGGCGATCTGGCCCAGGGACAGCCAGACGATGAGCATGTTTTGCAGGCGCAGGCCGAGAAAGGCGATGATCCCGAGCAAGGCGAAGTCGCCTGCGGTCACCAGAGCCTCGAAGATGGGCGAGGCGCCGAGGGTGAAGGCCCCCTGGGCCAGCAGGCAGGCCGAGGCCGTGATCAGGACCAGGGCGGTTGCGACCATGACCAGTTTGCGCGCGGCCGCCCCCTGGGCCAGGAAGGCCAGGACGGCGGCGAAAAACGGCAAGAGCACGGTTGCGAAAACCAGGGTGTCGCGCATGGGCGCCTCGCTTGGGGGTTGAGGACGTTTCGATCCGCCAGCCGGGAGGGGCGGCCGGGCGCGGGCTGTCCCGGCTGGCGCCCGCAGTGGCGCGGCTGGCGGAGGCAGACACGGTGGACGCTAGACAAAAGGCGTCTTCGGGTCAAGAGGGTGAGAAAAACCAGACGGATATCTTTCGTTTAATCGTGGCATGGGGCGTGCCTGACTGCCGTCCGGGGCGGCGAGGAATGTCCCGCCTGGGGCGGGGTGCGGAGGCGGACGGGGCCGTGGGGCGGCGGCGCGCCTGGGGGGCGGAGATGAAAAAAAACGCGTCCCCGGCAATTTTTTTTCTTGCCTTTGCGGCAATCGTGGTTAAATTCTCTCCCGCCTGAGACTGGCACTCGACATGCGCGAGTGCTAACAACGAGAAAACACATCAAAAACCAACGGAGGTCATACCACATGAAGCTCAAACCGCTTGGCGACCGTGTTCTGGTGAAACGTCTCGAAGAGGAGACGATGACCAAGGGCGGCCTGTACATTCCGGACACGGCCAAGGAAAAGCCCATGAAGGGCGAGATCGTGGCGGTGGGCGACGGCAAGCTCGGCGAAGACGGCAAGCGCATCAAGCCCAACGTCAAGGCCAAGGAGCTGGTGCTTTTCAACAAGTACGCCGGGACCGAAGTCAAGGTTGAGGACGTGGAATACCTGATCATGCGCGAGGACGACATCCTCTGCATCATCGAAAAATAGCGGCGCGTGAAACCCGTCTTCGCATTTTTTCCATTTCCCATCATTTCCGAAACGTAAGGAGAGTCATCCATGGCCAAAGAAATTCTTTTTGACGCCCGGGCCCGTGAACGCCTCAAAAAAGGCGTGGACAAGCTGGCCAACGCCGTGAAGGTCACCCTCGGCCCCAAGGGCCGCAACGTGGTCATCGAGAAGTCCTTCGGTTCCCCGATCATCACCAAGGACGGCGTGACCGTGGCCAAGGAGATCGAGCTGGAGGACAAGTTCGAGAACATGGGCGCCCAGATGGTCAAGGAAGTGGCGTCCAAGACCTCCGACGTGGCCGGTGACGGCACCACCACGGCCACCATCCTGGCCCAGGCCATCTATTCCGAGGGCGTGAAGCTGGTGGCCGCCGGCCGCAACCCCATGGCCATCAAGCGCGGCATCGACAAGGCCGTGGAAGCCATCGTCTCCGACCTCGAAACCCTGGCCAAGCCCACCCGCGACCAGAAGGAAATCGCCCAGGTCGGCACCATCTCCGCCAACTCCGACGCCACCATCGGCAACATCATCGCCGAGGCCATGAACAAGGTCGGCAAGGAAGGCGTCATCACCGTGGAAGAGGCCAAGGGCCTGGAGACCACCCTGGAAGTCGTGGAAGGCATGCAGTTCGACCGCGGCTACCTGTCCCCCTATTTCGTCACCGATCCCGAGAAGATGGTCTGCGAGCTCGACGAGCCCCTGATCCTCATCAACGAGAAGAAGATCTCCTCCATGAAGGATCTGCTGCCGGTCCTGGAGCAGGTGGCCAAGATGAGCAAGCCGCTTCTGATCGTGGCCGAGGACGTGGAAGGCGAGGCCCTGGCCACCCTGGTGGTCAACAAGCTGCGCGGCACCCTGCAGGTCGTGGCCGTCAAGGCCCCGGGCTTCGGCGAGCGCCGCAAGGCCATGCTCGAGGACATCGCCATCCTCACCGGCGGCCAGTGCGTGGCCGAAGACCTGGGCCTCAAGCTTGAGAACATGACCCTGCAGAGCCTGGGCAAGGCCAAGCGCATCCTCGTCGACAAGGAGAACACCACCATCGTCGACGGCGCCGGCGATGCCGAGAAGATCAAGGCCCGGGTCAAGCAGATCCGCGCCCAGATCGACGAGACCACCTCCAGCTACGACCGCGAGAAGCTCCAGGAGCGCCTGGCCAAGATCGTGGGCGGCGTGGCCGTCATCAATGTCGGCGCGGCCACCGAGACCGAGATGAAGGAGAAAAAGGCCCGCGTGGAAGACGCCCTCAACGCCACCCGCGCGGCCGTGGAAGAGGGCATCGTGCCCGGCGGCGGCGTGGCCCTGGTGCGCTGCGACAAGGCCCTGGGCAAGCTCAAGGCCTCGGACGACGACGAGCAGGCGGGCATCCAGATCGTGCGCCGGGCCATCGAAGAGCCCCTGCGCCAGATCTCCCAGAACGCCGGGTTCGAAGGCTCCATCGTGGTGGCCAAGGTCAAGGACAGCAAGGAAGGCATGGGATTCAACGCCGCCACCGGCGTGTACGAGGATCTCATCAAGGCCGGCGTGGTCGATCCCAAGAAGGTCACCCGCATCGCCCTGCAAAACGCCTCCTCCGTGGCCTCCCTGCTCCTGACCACTGAGGCGGCCGTGGCCGAGAAGCCCGAGCCCAAAAAGGACATGCCCCCGATGCCGGGCGGCGGCGGCATGGGCGGCATGGGCGGCATGTACTAGCCCGCGCCCGCACCGCGCCATCGATCATGATCCGGGGCCGGACGAACGTCCGGCCCCGGTTTTTTTGTGGGGCCTCCTGCCCCTTGACGCGGCTCACGATCAATAGGAAGGTGGCGCAAGCGCCGATGTCCCGCCGGGACGCGGCCGCCGTTTGCTGGACGCGGAGGTGGAGCATGCGCCGCATGGTGGCACTATGCATCCTGATCATGGTTTCCGTCGCGGCCGCCGGATGCGCGGACAAGCAGACCTCTTTCCTGGAGGTCCGGATGACCGGGGATGCCCGGGTGTACGGACAATATTTCAGCAACAGGAACTTCACCGGCTGGAAATAGCCGGGCAAGCCCGGCGGGCGGATAATAACGGACTCCATGGCCAGCACGCACCTCGACATTTCCGATCTCCCGGCCAAGCTCGCCGAACTGGAAATCTTCGCCCTGGAGCGCAACGACTACCGGGTCAAGCGCCTGGTGGGCGAGCTCAAGCGGGCGGCCAAGATGCAGGCCACCTCCCAGGCGCTTCTGCGGGAGGAGGGGCTGGGGCTGCGCAAGGAGGTGGACCGGCTCAAGAAACAGGCCGTCACCCTGCAATCCCAGGTGGAGACGGCATTTGAGAGCTACCATTCGAGCCTGATCACCTTCGAGAAGTTCCGGTCGGGCATCCGCATCGTGGAGCAGATGCGCACCCACGAGGATCTGCCCGGCATCGTGGAAGGCATCAAGAAGCTTTTCAATCTGCGGGCCGTGGGCCTTTTGCTGGACGAGGCCGAATACGCCCCGTTTCTGCCCGACACCATCCGCCGTGCCCCGCTGGAGACCATCCGCCGGGCCGTGAAGGCGGCCATCCCCGATCCCGTGCGCCGGGCCTCGTTCATGGGGCCGGTGACCGAGGTGCCGGACCTGGAGTTTTTTTTCGGCCCCTCCATCCTGGGCGGCGGCGGCGCGCCGCGCCTGGGCTCCTGCTTCATCTATCCCCTCAAGGACAAGTTCGGGCCCCAGAAGATGGTGGGGGTCATCGGCTTTTTCGACGGCAACCCCAAACGCTACGCCCGGGAAAAGCGCGCCGATTTCCTGGAACATTTCTGCGACATCCTGGGCTACGCCGTGGTGGACGTCACGGATCGCAAAAAGGCCGACGCGCTTCGCGAGGACGTGGAGCGCATGACCCGGCACGACCTCAAGTCCCCGCTGACGGCCATCCTGACCCTGCCCCAGCTGTTCCGGCGCGAGGGCAACCTCACCCCGCGCCAGACCGAGATGCTCAATCTGGTGCAGAGCGCCGGCTACCGCATGCTGCACATGATCAACCAGTCCCTGGACCTCTACCGCATGGAGCGCGGGGCCTACGAACTGACCCCCCAGCCCGTGGACATCCTGCCCATCCTGGACAACATCGCGGCGGAATTGCGCGGGATGCTCGAATCCAGGGAACTGTCCATGGATATCGCCGTGCGCGGCAGGCCCCGCCAGGAGGGCGACGCCTTCGTGGTGCAGGGCGAGGAGATGCTGTGCTACACCATGTTTTCCAACCTGGTGCGCAACGCCCTTGAGGCCTCGCCGCCGGGCGGGCGCATCGCCGTGTCCCTGACCGGGGACGGCCCCCTGGACGTGGCCGTGCACAACGCCGGGGCCGTGCCCCGGGAGATCCGCTCCCGATTCTTCCAGAAATACGTGACCGCCGGGAAAAAGGACGGCACGGGCCTGGGCACCTACGGGGCCCGGCTCATCGCCCAGACCCACGGCGGCCGTATCCGCATGGACACCTCCGATTCCCACGGCACCACGGTCGTGGTCCAGTTCCCCAGGTAACCGCCTCCTCCGTTTTGCCCGATGCAGGCGGCATGACCGCCGGTGGACGGGCATCAGGCTACCGGGCGGAAGGTGAGGGGGGAGTGGCGTCCCATCCGGTTGGATGGCTGGGGAACGCATCGGACTGTGACCGGTCAGACCCGCATGTCCAGGCGGGGGGCGGCGCTTTGCGGCTGCGAGGCGGCGGCTTGACATCCCGTGGTCGCATGTTACCTTTTTATCTGGAGGTGCGCCATGCAGACGCAGGAAACCAAGCAGTCGCGGTATCGTGAGCGGTTGCGGGCCAGGGGGCTTCGGCCGGTGCAGATTTGGGTGCCGGATACCCGGCGGGACGGATTTGCCGAGGAGTGCCGCCGTCAGGCCTTGTCCGTGCGGGATGACGCGCGTGAGCGCGAGACCCTGGACTGGCTGGCCGCCGTGGCGGATACCCGGGGGTGGGCGGAATGAGGCGCGGCGATCTGGTGACTGTGATCGTCCCGGGCGCATACGGAAAGCCGCGCCCCGCGCTGGTGGTGCAGTCGGATCTGTTTCAGGCCCTGCCGTCCGTGACGGTGGTTCCCATCACAAGTGAGCGGCACAGTGCGCCGCTTTTTCGCATCGATCTTGAGCCCGATGCGGAGAACGGGCTCGCCAAAGCGTCCCAGGCCATGGTGGACAAGCTGCAGACCGTGCCGCGGGAAAAGGTCGGAGAGGTCTTCGGGCATGTGCATCAGGACAAGATGCTCGAGATCGTCCGCTCCCTCTCCCTCTTCCTGGGCCTCGCCTGACAGGGGCCGTAGCCTGGCCTCAGACCCGCATGTCCAGGCGGGGGGCGGCGCTTTGCGGCTGCGACCCGGTCTGCGATCCGGCGGCGTAGCGGGAGCGGCCCTGGGGGGCGGACGGGCGTTCCTGTTCGGCGTCTTGCCCGGGGGCGGCGTCCGGGTCCGCGCCGGGCACGGGTTCGGAGCCAAGGGCGGCCAGGGCCGGGGCCAGGACGATGGGGGAAAAATTCTGCGAGGGCGAGGACTGGGCGGCGCGGGCCGGTTCCTGCCCCTGAGTGGCGACGCCCTGCCCGTCCGCCACGGCCCGGGCGGCGTCAGGGGAGACGGCCTGGGGCCAGGAGGTGGCCAGGAGGGACCGGGCCAGGGAGTGGGAGGCGTTTTCGATCATGGCCGCCGCCGGTGACAGAATTTGCCTTACTGCATGGTCTTATCGGCCGGCGGCAGGGGAAACTTGAGGGGGGAGCGAAAAAATATTTTTCCCTCCGCTCAGCCAGGCGCGGACGACCCCGGCGGTGCGGCTGGCGGCAGGCCGAAACCTGCCGGAATGCTTAGAGGAAGACCTTGTAGGAGGTGCCCAGGGCGGCGGCCAGCCGTTTGGCCATGTCCTTGCCGATGGGGCGGCGGCCGTGCTCCATCTCGGAGATGTGGCTGGGGCGGCAGCCGACCAAGGCGGACAGGGCCTTCTGGGTCATGTTTTCGCGATACCTGGCCCCGGCCAACACATGCCCGGGATGCCGGTCGGGAAAGGCCTCGGTCCAGGGGATGGTGTCCGAATCGGGCTTGTCCGGCGCGGCATCAAGAAGGGCGATGATGGAGGACACAGCGTCCTTGAGCCTGTCGGCCACGTCGTCCGGGGCGTCGATGAGAATGTGTGTGCGGCCGTCAATACGGCGCTGACTCATGTGTACCGGCATAGATGATCTCCACTGTTCTTTCCGCCACGACCCGCCAAACGGCAACATAGGTCGGGTGTCCTTTCTTCAGATGGCAATGGTGCCTGCCGCCGCCCAGAGCGGAATAGTTCGGCCAGTCGCCTCGAACCGGGCCGCGTGCGGCGATGTCCGCCCGCAGGAAGTCCAGGGTGGCACGGACCTTTGGCGGCAGCGATTCGATGCCTTTGGCGGTTTTCCGCTTGAGTCGGACATCCCATTGCATGGGGTGAAGATATCAATTTTTGGTAAAAAAGCAAGCGACGAGGTAGAGGGGTATACGATCACTGTACAGACTATCAATGTACAAACTGTAAGGATTATCCCTGAGCGCAATACCCATAAATATGTAAATTCATTTCAGATAAATCTTCATATATTTGATCTATCTCTTCCTCACATATGTCCAGCAGCGAAAATATATATTTATCGATATCTAGAAGCAGGGAATCCATTTTTTTGTTAAATTTTTCTGTCTTGGCAGCGGACTCTGCTGAACCATCCATGCTGTGGATGGATTTTAGGAATTTCGTTTCTTCAACAAGTATGTTTTGCGCCTTATCACTCAATTCAATTTGTTGAGACAGATTTACAATAGATGGGAATGACCGACCAGATGTTGATACTAAAAAATCAAAAAAGTCATCAAAATTAAGTACTTTTGATAAATACCATTGAAAAAAAGTTGATTTGAAGAGACATATAAATATAGCAGCGTGACTTTGGTCGTTGAAAGTTAACGAAACCGAAGGGTAATCCGTTATGTATTGTGCAGAATCTTTGGTGATAAATGTTCCTCCTCCAATCGAAACAAGGATTGTATTTTTTGATAATTCTTGCCATTTGATGTCTGCAGCCTTTTCTTTTTGTATATTGTTGAATGTGGGACAGGAGAATCGAAGGTAGCTGTCTGGGAGCCTTCCTCCTTTGACTTTAATTTCTCCCTTACCAGAAGTTAAGACTGCATATTCGCCATTCGCAAATCCATTGGTGTTATTCCTCCCGGTACAGTCATATACATGGTCCGTCAGTTTTGATATTTTTAGAAATGATCTTGAAAATTCTTTATATGGGATTATTATTTGATCGTTCTTGTATGCAATTGAAAAGTTTAAGAGATTGTTTTTTAATTTGTACGTGCGATCAGTGATCCCTTGTATTTCTTTCTCTTTTCTTTTGCCATATTTATGATGAATTTTCTTGGCAACAATGGATTCAATATCATTTGCCTTTGCTTTGTTGCAATGATTGCTTTTGTCTAACAGATAGCAAATATGGTTATATAAAATAAGCCTTTGAGATGTTGAAAATTCAAAAAAACATACTCTCTTGTTTTTGAAGCGGGAAAATGAGTGATATTTCCAGAGCCTGGGACGTAGTTCAAATTTGTTTTTAGTATAGTTATAAAATTGTTGATAATTTTGTCAATGTCTTTTTTTGTGTCCTTACTAGCATGAGTGTCAACTTCAAATTGTATTAATCCCTTCTCGCTATTCAATAGCGCGCATACGGTTTCACAAAATGTATTTTTCAAGTCATCACTAATCTTTTCGTCTTGCAATGAAAAGTTTAGTGGAAAAATAATTTTGTCTTTTTTAAAATTATTGCATAGCTGTTCTGCAATTTCAGAAAAAGTAGTGACGCCTTTTCGTGATAGTAAAGATTTTAGGACTTGATTGTAAGTGGAGTCTGCGGTCCGATCGATGAGGAAAAAAGCAGAGCCAACTCTTTCGCCTGTTCTCCCATGATAGTCTGAATCCTGGATAAATTGTAATTTTACGGATCTTTTGGTTCCTAAATTTGGTAAGAGATTTGTAATTACATAGTCTTTTGTGTCTCGCTTGTTAAAGCCAATGCATAGTAAATTATTGTTCTGCAAAATATGGAGACGTTCTTTTCTAAACGAATCAAAGTCGTTGATAATGCCTGACGATGAATCGGCATGTGGAGCATAAATAAAACAATTGTCTAAAAATCTATTTTTAAACTTGTTTATCAACGTATTCGAGTCAATCCTATACATAAACTCGCAATTTCCATTAATGGCATCTTGATTATTTCCAGAAAGATCTAATAGAAATTTCTCAACATCATCTGGAGATATGTGGTCATTGTTAAAGACTATGATGTAATGTACTCCAGGGTATGCATTGACTTCGATGGCCATCAATATTTTAACATTGTTAAATAAAATAATCTCTTCCTCAATGCACTTGATTTCTTCAGTATTGATGCTTTTTCTTTGCCGCATTAAAGTTAGCAGTGCATTGTTGTCGTTTTTAATTTGAATTAACCGTTTATACCCACGAACAGAATTATGATCAGATATCCCAATTATCTTGATCGAATTCTTTTGCGCATCTCTAAGGATGCTGATGTAATCATCATTTTCATGTCCGCCACGCCAATCTTCTGAAATTGGAGTGTGAACATGTAGGTCAACATATAATGAATTATCTGTGCCCATAGTGGCCTCACTATGTGATTAGTTGCTCATTGATCTGCTTCCGCCGTCGCTATTCGTCCTCCTGCGCCTCTCCTACCTCGGTCTCCACCCCAAGCTCGCCGTCGCGAAGCGCCCGGCGCAGTATCTTGCCGCTTCGGGTGTGCGGCAACGCCTCGCGAATCTCGATGGCCTTGAAGGCCACAATCGGCCCAAGCTCACGCCGCACGTGCCGCGCGATATCCGCCCGCAGCCCGTCCTCGCCGTCGAACTGATCCTCGAACCCGGGCGACGGCACCACGAACGCCTTGGCCACCTGCCCCTTGATCCTGTCCGGCAGCCCGATCACCGCCGCCTCGGCCACGGCCCGGTGGGACAAAAGCGCCGCCTCCAGTTCCGCCGTGCCCATGCGCCGCCCGGCGATGTTCAGCACGTCGTCGGCCCGGCCCTGGATGAAAAAATAGCCGTCCTCGTCGCGCCGGGCCATGTCCCCGGCGAAATACATCCCCGGGATGCGGTTCCAGTAATCCGCCAGGCAGGCCCGGGCCTCGCCCATGTCCTCGGCCGGTTCCTTGAACATGCCCGGCCACGGCTTCCTGATGACCAGAAAGCCCCCCTGGCCCGGCGGCAGGGAATTGCCCGCCGCGTCCACCACGTCCGCCGCCACGCCCGGCAGGGGCTTGCCCACGGAGCCGGGTTTGAGGGGCGAGATGGGCAGGGGGCTGATCATCATCATGCCCGTCTCCGTCTGCCACCAGGTGTCCAGCACCGGGCAGCGCGAACGGCCGATGTGCTTGTGCAGCCACAGCCACGTCTCGGCCCCGATGGGCTCGCCCACGGACCCCAGCAGGCGCAGGGTCGAAAGGTCGTGTTTCTTGGGATACTGCGGCCCGTAGCGCATCAGCAGCCGCAGGAGCGTGGGCGTGGTGTACAGCGACGTCACCCCGTGCCGGGCCACCATGCTCCACAGCCGGTCGGCCTGGGGATAGAGGGGATGGCCCTCGTACATGATGGAGGTGGCCCCGGCCAAAAGCGGCCCGTAGACCCCGTAGGCGTGGCCGGTGATCCAGCCCGGGTCGGCGGTGCAGAAATAGATGTCCGTGGGCTTGACGTCGAAGACCTCGCGGAAGGTGTGATGCACCCCCACCATGAAACCGCCGTGGGCGTGGGCCACGGCCTTGGGGCGGCCGGTGGTGCCGGAGGTGAACAGCACGAACAGCTCGTCGTCCGACTCCATGGCCGCGCAGGCGGCCTCGGCGGATTCCCGGCGCACCACGTCGTGGTAGTACAGGTCGCGCGGCGCGGTCATCTCCACGTCGATGCCCACCCGGGGCACCACCACCACGGTCTCGGCGCAGCCCGGGGACACCCCGTGCAGGGCGTCGTCCACCACGGGCTTGAGCGCGATGACCCGGCCGCCCCGGTAGAAGCCGTCGGCCGTGACCAGGATTTTGGAGCGGGCCTCGTTGATGCGCTGGCGCAGAAACCGGGCCGAGAACCCGGCGAACACCAGGCTGTGCGACGCGCCCACCTTGGCCGCGGCCAGCATGGCGATCAAGGTCTCGGGCAGGGGCGGCATGTAGAGCGTCACCCGGTCGCCCCGGACAAGGCCCAGGGACCGGAAGGCGTTGGCCAGGCGGTTCACCTCCCGGGACAGCTCGTAATAGGTGAATTTGCGGCAATCCCCGGCCTCGCCCTCCCAGATCAGCGCCAGCCGGTTCTTGTTGCCCGAGCGGGCGTGGCGGTCCAGGGCGTTGTGGGCGATGTTGACGCGGCCGCCGGGAAACCAGCGGAAACGCGGCGGATCGGCGTCGTCGAGGACGCGCTCCCAGCGACGGTGCCATTCCAGCTCCTCGGCGGCCCGCTCCCAATAGGCCAGGGGATCGGCGGCGGCCAGGGCCAGGGCGGATTCCAGGTCGGCGGGGGTGACGTTGGCCTCGATGACGGTCTGGGGATCGGGCCGGAATACCCGGTTTTCCACATGCAGGGCGTCGAGCGCGCCGGGTTTGGATTCGTCGTTTCTTGTCGGCACGTCACAACTCCTACAGCCCGAGCACCTGTTTGAGCTCGCCGATGCGGCGGCGGCCGATGGGCAGTTCGATGCGGGTTTTGCCCGCCGTGCGCAGCATGAAGTTGCCGCCGGGCAGCGAGGCGATCTCCGTGACCAGGTCCAGGTTCACCAGGTATTTGCGGTGCACCCGGAAGAACCGGTGGGGCTTTAAGCGGTCCTCCAGCAGTTTCAGGCGATAGGAGGTGAGAAATTTCTGGGTGGCCGTGTGCACGAAGGAATAGTCCTCGTAGGCCTCCACGAAGATGATCTGGGTGTAGGGAATGAGGATGGTCCGGCCGTCCAGGGTGACGGGCAGCTTCTCGATGTCGCGCGGCCGCTTGAACTGGCTTAAGTCCCAGGCCTGCTTGAGGGCGGAGATGAAGCGGTCCTCCTCCTCCTCTTCCAGGGGCAGGCGCACGGTCTCCTCGTCGTCGCCCCCGGCCTCGTCGCCGGGCGGTTCGTCGGCCTTCTGCCAGGCGGAAGGCGCGGAAATCTCCTGGAAGGCGGGTTTGACCCGGCTTAAGCGCTCGATGGTGCGTTCGAAGCGTTCCGCCGTGGCGGGCCACAGGAGGTAGTCGGCGGCCTCGAGCTCGAAGGCGGCGAAGGCGTGGGATTCGTCGGCGGCCAGGAACACCAGCCCGGGACGGTTCTTGCGGCTGGCCAGGGTCCGGGCCAGGTCCAGGCCGGAGATGCCGCCGGGCAGGTCCACGCCCAGGAACACGATGCCGTAGGGGATGGCGCGCAGGAGTTCCCCGGCCTCGAAGGCGCTGACCGCCTCGCCCACCACCCGGATGAAATCCACGCCGCCCAGGTATTCCCGGAGGGTGGTCCGGGCCTTTGGGTCGGGGTGCACGAGCAGGGCGGCGATCTTTTCCATGACGGTGCCGGGTGAGGGTGTCGGGCGCGCCCCTCCGGAGAGCGGAGGAGGCGCTTTGGGTTGCTATCACGCCTGCGGCGGGCTTGCCAAGGGAGCGGGGCGTATATGTATTTCGGAGGGTCGGGTGGTGGGGCGGAGGGGTGACGGTTTGCTGGTTGGCGCGTGGGCCGGGCTCGGGGTTGCTGGTTGGCGCATGGGCCGGGCTCGGGGTCGGCGGCAAACGTCCGGCTGCGACGAATTGCGCTGCGCTCCACGTCGCCGCCGTCCGTTTCCGGCGACCCCGAGCCCGGCCCGGAGTGTGGATCGTGCCCGGGAGTCTGGCGAAAGGCGGAAGAGTTTGGTTTGGAAGAGAAAATACACAGGTATTTTCAGGGTGGGGCGATCCGTCGCCCGGCCTGGGGGCCGCAAAAAGTCCCACTTTTCCCGTCCGGGGTTTCCAAAGGGGGCGTGCCCCCTTTGGCCGCCGGAGGCATTCCCCCTCCACCCTCCCCGTCACCCCCCGGCGTGCCGGGTCAGAAAGATGTCGAGCTGGTTGGCGAAGGCCTCCTTATCCTTGTTGCCGAGCGGCGGCGGCCCGCCGGTCGTCACGCCCGCGCCGCGCAGCTCGTAGAGCAGGTTGCGCATGGTCAGGCGGCCCTGGATGTTGTCCTTGGTATAGAGTTCCCCCCGGGGATTTAAGGCGTGGGCGTCCTTTTCGATGACCTGCGCGGCCAGGGGGATGTCCGCCGTGATCACCAGATCGCCTTGCGCCACGCGCTCCACGATGACCGCATCCACCACGTCGAACCCCTGTCCCACCCGGATGGCGTCGATGTACGGCGACGGCGGGGTGTATAGGGTCTTGTTGGCCACCAGGGTCAGGCCGATGCGCAGGCGCGCGGCGGCGCGAAAGAGGATTTCCTTGATGGCCGTGGGCAGGGCGTCGGCATCGGCATAGATGTGCATGGGGTTCCTTGGGGCGTGGAGAATGCGGGTCCGGGGCACACGGGAAGGACGCCATCTGACGCCATCCGGGCGAGCTGTCCCGAGGGCGGCGGGAAATCCGAAACGCGCGGTCTCAGCGGCGATCCAGCTCCAGCTTGAGCGGCGCGTCGCCGTCTTTCTTCCCGGCCGCAGCGCGCACGGCGTCGATGATTTTAACCGCCGTGGCCCGGTCCGGGGCATACAGGGACACGGTCTCCTCGCTGATGCGGCCGCCAAGAAGCAGCCGCCCAAGGGAGTTGGCGAAACTGTGCATGCCGTGGGCCTTGCCCTGGGCCACGACCTCGGAAAACGTGGCCTCCCCGGTCTCGCCGTGCACGATCATCTCCCGCACCCGGAGCGTGGGGGCCATGACCTCGAACACGGCGGCGCGCGACCCGTCCACGGTGGGCACCAGCCGCTGGGCCACGGCCAGGCGCAGGCAGCCGGCCAGGGCGGCCCGGGCCGAGCGTTCCTCCGCCGGTTCGAAGAGGCCGGCCAGCCGGGAGACCAGGCCCCCGCAATCCGTGGCGTGCACCGTGCAAAAGACCAGATGGCCGGTCTCGGCGGCCCGCAGGGCGGCCTCGGCCGTCTCCCGGTCGCGGACCTCGCCCACCAGGATCACCCGGGGGGCCTGGCGCATGGCGGCCCGCAGGCCGCTGGCAAAGTCCTGGAAATCCGGCCCCAGCTCCCGCTGGGAGACAATCGCCCGCTTGGGCGGGTGCAGGTATTCCACCGGATCTTCCAGGGTGACCACATGCACCGCCCGGGTCTGGTTGATCAGGCCGATGAGCGCCGCCAGGGTGGTGGATTTCCCCGAACCCGTGGCCCCGGCCACGATCACCAGCCCGTCCAGGGCCGCGGCGGCCTCGGTCACAAGCCTGGGCAGGCCCAGGGATTCGGCCGGGGGGATGGCCTCCGGGAGACGGCGGAACACCATGGCCGTGGCCCCCAGGCGCAAAAACACGTTGGCCCGCAGGCGCACCCCGGACGGCAGGGCCAGGGCCAGGTCGGCCGAGCCGGTGGCGGCGTGACCGGCCTTGGCGTGGGGTTTCTCCTCCAGAAGCGCCCGGGCCATGGCCGCCGTGTCGGCCTCGGTCAGCATGTCCGGCAGGCCGCCGGTCACGGGGCGCAGCTCGCCCGCCACCGAGGCCATGGCCGGGCTTCCCGGCGACAGCAGGATGTCCGAGGCCCCGGGGGCCTGACTGAGGGCCGAATCCAGGAGATTTTCCAGAAAACGCATGTCCATCATGGTCTGCCTCGTGGCGCGCGGCCGGTCATTTCCCGGCCTCGGGGTCCGGCAGGCTGACGGGCGGCAGAAACGGGCGCAGGCGTTCGGGGTTCAGGGCCTTGGCGGCCGCCTCGCCCGGGGCGACCAGTCCCTTTTGCACCAGTTCGATGAGGGAGTCCTCCATGGTGCGCATGCCGAATTTTTTGCCCGTCTCCATGGTGCCGGGAATCTGGTGGATCTTGCTTTCCCGGATGAGGTTTTTGACCGCCGGGGTGGCGATGAGGATCTCCAGGGCGGCCACCCGGCCGGGCCGGTCGGCGCGGCGAAGGAGGGTCTGGGAGATCACGGCCCGCAGGGACTCGGACAGGGCGGCCCGGATCTGGGCCTGTCGCTCGCCCGGGAAGACGTCGATGATGCGGTCCACGGTCTTGGGGGCGGACATGGTGTGCAGGGTGGACAGCACCAGATGCCCGGTCTCGGCGGCCTCCAGGGCCAGTTCGATGGTCTCCAGGTCGCGCATCTCCCCCACCAGGATGATGTCCGGGTCTTCCCGCAGAGCGCCGCGCAGGGCCTTCTGGAAGCTTGCGCTGTCGCGGCCGATCTCGCGTTGGTTGACGAGGCATGCGGCGGATTCGTGCACGAACTCGATGGGGTCTTCGATGGTCAGGATGTGGTCCCGGCGATTGGCGTTGGCGTGGGCCAGCATGGCCGCCAGGGTCGTGGACTTGCCCGAGCCCGTGGGGCCCGTGACCAGGACCAGCCCCTTGTGCAGCATGGCCAGTTCGGCCAGCAGGGGGGGCATGCCCAGCTCGTCCAGGCTGGCCACGCGGCTTGGAATCTCCCGGAAGGCGGCGGCCATGCCGCGCTGCTGCATGAAGTAGTTGACCCGGTAGCGAGCCAACCCCGGGGCCTCGTGGGCGAAGTCGATGTCCCCGGTCTCCTCGAACAGCTTGATTTTGCGCTCCGGGGTGATCTCGTACAGGAGCTTGCGCAGGCTGTCGGCGTCGAAGGCGGGGTATTTCACCCGTTCGAGCACCCCGTTGAGGCGGATGAGGGGTTGCGCGCCGCTGGACAGGTGCAGGTCCGAGGCCCCCATCTCGTGCATCATTTTGAAAAAGGCGTCGATCTGGGCCATGCCGGGTCTCCGGGGGGGTGCGGTGTTGGCGGGCGCGGGGTTCGTCCGGGCGGCCCGTTTCCGTTTCCGCAAGGCTACCAGAAAGTCGGCCCGGCATGGAAGACGCTTTGGCGATGCGCCCTGGCCGGTATGCCTTTTCAATAAAGTGAAACGAGAAACCAGTGCGCCCCGGGCCAAAGGGGGCACGGCGCCTTGCATGGGAGGGGGGTTATGGCTTTAACATACTGAAATACCCAGGGTTTTTAGAGATAGGAAAGAATCCTTTTTCTGGCACATCTTTTGAAAAAGATATGCCGGCGAGGCAGGGGGATGGGGGCCGGGCGGACAGGCCGTCACCCGGGAGCATGAGTTCCGACATCTCCCCCCAACGTTACCACTGCAGAAAGGATGGCGAAGCCGGGATACTCGGGACGGATTTTACGATTTTTCCGTTTTTCCCGGAAAAGCAAACGGCGAACGAACCTGGGTCCTGGACGATGGGACACGGAGTCGAAACGGGGTACAGCGTGCGGAAAGGACAGACTCCCACCTCCAGCGAAAAGCTCTTGCGCATGATTCGCGGCGCGGGGGTAGCGGCCGCCGCGAGCCGGGACGAGGCCATGGTCCGGGAGGTGGCGGCGGACACGCCGCGCGCCCGGAACGGGGGGTTTTCGTTTTGGCGATCCCGGGTCGTGGTCGGCGTGGATGTGAGCCGCCGGGGCGTGGCCGTGGCCGCCGTGCGTGGCCGGGACGGGGAGTTCGAGGTGCTGGCCCTGGAGAAGGCGGACATCGATCCCTCCCTGTCCTTCGATTCCGATGAATTTTCCCGCATCCTGGGCGCGACGGTCTCCCGGGCCTGCCTGCATATTCCCCATCCCGAGATATGGTGCGCCGTATCCTCGTCCCAGGCCGACATGCGGCTTGTGGGCGTGCCCAAGGTGCCGGCGTCCCAGCGCGACAACGCCGTGTTCTGGACGGCCCGCAAGGAACTGTCCTTCGACGAAAAAACCGTGATCTTCGATTACGAGGACCGGGGCGAGCTGGTGGACAAGGGGACCGTGAAAACCGCCGTCTTCGCCCACACCATCCCCCGGGATACCGTGGCCAGACGCAGGATGGCCTTCGAGCGGGCCGGATATCCCCTGGCGGGCATGACCCTGACGGCCTTTGCCGACCAGAACGTGTTCCGGTCCGGCTGCCTGCCGCCGCCGCCCGGCGGCGCGGCCACGCTGCATGTCGGGGACAACTGGTCGCGGCTGGAGATTTACCGGGACGGCGACCTGGTGTTCACCCGGGGCATCAAGGCGGCCATGACCGCCCTGGCCGGAGCCGTCCAGGAGGGGCTGGCCGAGGCGGCGGCCCCCGCTCCCGCCCCGGTGTTCGAAACCCCCCAGGCCTCGGTGCGCGCGGCCGAGCCGCGGATTCCCGAGGGACCGGGTGAGGTGGTGATCGATCTCGACGGCGATGGGCCGGGGTTTGGGGACTCCGGGGAGCCGAGGCTTCTGACCCTGGACCTGTCCGGTTCTGCGGCGGAATCCGTGCCGCTGTCGCCCCCCCACATTGCCCAGTCGGCCCAGTCGGCCCAGCCGGATATGGACGAGGCCGATGCCCGGCCTTCGGCCGCCGGTTCCGCCGCCGGTTCCGCCGACGGGATGGACGATGAGGACGCCCGGGACGTGCTCATGACCCTGGTGGAGGGGCATCCGGAGCTTGCGCCGGGCCGCCCCGGGCATGGGCTGTCCGCCGAGGAGGTCATGGACCTGGCCGATCCGGCCCTGTCCCGGCTGGCCCGGCAGGTGGAGATGACGCTCAAGCATTATCGCGAGACCCTGGGGAACGACCCCGTGGGCGCGCTGTATGTTTCCGGTCCCTTGGCCGCGGCCCCGGCCTTCCTGGAATATCTGGAAGGGCACCTGGGCATCCCCTGCGAACCCTTCGATCCCCTTGGCGCTCCCGGCGTCAGGCGTTCCGGCGAAAGTCCCGATCCCCAGGCCATGAGCCTGGCCGGACGGTGCGCCTTCCAGCAGGCCCTGGGGGTGGCCCTGTCCCGGGCGCGCATGACCCCGAACCTGTTCGTCACCTACAAGGAACGGCGCGAGGCCCGGCGGGTGGCCCTGGTGAACCGGGCCACCCTGGGCGTGTTCTGCCTGCTCCTGCTCCTGCTGGCGGGGTATGCCGTGTTCGAATCGGGACGCAACCGGACCCGGGCGTCTGAGCTGGCGGCGATTTCCAAGCAGGTCGAGTCCCAGGGGGTCATGGTGGACACGGCGGTGTTGAACAAGGCCGCCCAGGAGGCCAAGCAGACCCAGGACGCCATCCGGGCCTTTGCCGCCAAGAACCTGGGCCTCGGGGCCATCAGCGAATTGACCGCCCTGACCCCCCCGCAGGTCAAGCTCATAAGCCTGACCGTGGACATGGGCCCCCCGGCGCGGGAGCCCGTACCGGCGGCGGGCGGCAAGGCCAAGCCTGCGGTCAGGTACATCAAAAAGATCATCATCGACGGCGTGGTGGAAGGGGACAGCCAGCTTTTCGAGTCCGTTCTGGCCGGATACCTGGTGAACCTGCAGAACTCGCCGCTTCTCGGGGACTCGACCGTGAGCAAGCGCGACGTGGAGACCATCGGCGGCGTCCAGGCGCTGCATTTCGTGGTCTCCCTGGCCCTGGCCGGGCAATGAGACGGGGAGGACGGGCATGAATCCGCTGGGCATCGCCACCACCAAGCTTCCGGCCAGATCCGTCATGGGCATGGCCGTCTTGTTCGTGACCCTGATCGTTTTCGGGTTCGCGTTTCTGTATCCGGTGCTGCGGGTCTCGGCCCGCCTGGATGCGGACATCGCCCGGGAAAAGGCCCGGCTTGAGGAACAGCAGGCCTTGGCCGGCTACTATGCGGCTTTTAAAAAGCTCGTGGACCAGGGCCTGACCGAACATCTTCCCCCGGCCAGGACCGTGCCCCTGCCCCTGTCCCGGGTGTCTGGCGTCTCGGGCCTTTTCGAGGCCTGCGCGACCGCATCCGGAATCGAGGCCGTCTCCATCACCCCCGATCCCGATTCCCTGGCCAGGGGGGCCAAAAGCCTGTCCGTGCGGGTGACGCTGCGCGGCGACCCCGAAACGTTCCGTGGGTTCCTGGTGGAGGCGGGACGGATCGCGTCCCTGGAAACCATTGAAAACATACGCATCCAGCGTGTTTCCGAAGGCTTCGACTATCAGGTCGTGGCCTGGCTGGCCCTGGAATAAGGCCGTGGACGCGATGCGGGCGAGGATGCGGCGATGACCAAACGGGAAAAGATGCTGCTCGGGATCATGGGCACGGCGGTGATCGTCGGGGCGGGCATGTTCCTCATGCCCGGGCCGGGCCGGGTCGGCCTGCCCAAGGGGCAGGATGCGGCCGTGACCGTGGCCAAAAGCAATGCCGAGACCCAGGCCAAGATGGTCAAGGACGCCGGGGCCAGCGCCCTTGAGGCCCAGGTGGCGGACATGGCCCTGCGGCCCTGGAACACCACGGTTTTTTACGACAAGCCCCTGGATATTCAAAGCGAAACCGTGCGGGAGGCGTCCATGCCCGTGTACACCGGATATGTGGAGGTGGGGGCCCTGCGCCTGGCGATCATCGACGGCTACGAATACCGCGAGGGCGACGAATTGGAGACCGGAGGCTTTTTGGTCGAACAGATCACCCCGCCCCAGGTCACCCTGCGCGGCATCGACAACGGAAAATTCGTACGGCTGCCGTACCAGGATCCGAGCTTTTTCACCCAGTGAGCGAAACCACGCGGCCCCCGGGCCGCGACCAGGGAGACGATGATGGGAGTGATGACGGGCCACGACGCCACCTTGCGCCGGTATGCGGCGATGATCGCCGCCTGCCTCCTGGCCGGGGCCTTTCTGGCGGCGGGTTGTTCCAAGCCGCCCGAGAAGGATCCCTTTTTCGATCACTGGCATGACAAGGCGGAGACATCTCAAGGCTATTCGCCCACGGCCGGCCCCAAGAACCTGGCCGTGGAGGCCAAACCCATCGAGTCCGCCCAAAAGGCCCGGGTCTCCGAGACATCGCTCAACGCCAGGCCCGTGGTCATGGAGATCGGCCAGGAAAAGCGCCTGCCCACCACCCGGGTCAGCCTCAAGATGTACAACACGGACCTGGTGGCCGTGCTGCGGGCCCTGGCCCGGGCCGCCAACCAGAACATCGTGGTTTCCTCGACGCTGCGGCCCGCCGAAATCAAGGTCCAGCCCCTCCTTCCCCCGGGCGGTCCCGAGGCCGGGGCGCCAAGGCCCCCCCAGGACTCCAAGTCCCATGACGACAAGACCCGCTCCATCCTGGTCAACGTCAACATCGCCGACGCCCCCTGGGACCAGGCCTTCGAGAGCATCCTGCACGCCAACGGATTGAGCTACACCTGGGAGGGCGACATCATCCGGGTGGTGACCCTGGAGGATCTGGAAAACGACCAGAAGATGAAGGACGTGCAGGAAAAGATCCTGGTCCAGAAGGAGAAGCTCAAGCTCGGCGATCCGCTTATGACCTGCAAGGTGGAGATCAACTACGCTGACCTGAGGGATGTGTTAGATACAGTAAAATCATATATTGATCCAAAACGAGAGGCAGAGGATAAATTTGGTTTGTCGTCGATATTAGAAGTTAAATCAGAGACTACAAGGAATAGCAATTCAGGAAATAATGGAAATGATTCATCTTCAACCAAAAGTAAAACGACTGTTAGTTCAAAAGATTCCACTGATGAGTTGGAAGACAATCGTCCTGGCAAAGTTCGAGGATTTGTTGTCCCGGATTATCATACAAATTCCCTGATTCTTCAGGCTACCAGTGGAGATATGGACCGTTTGCTCAAGCTCATCGCTCAGATCGACGAGCCCCGGCCCCAGGTGGTGGTCAAGGCCTTCATCATCGAGACCACCAAGGACGTGGCCCGGGAACTGGGCGTGCAGTGGGGCGGCAAGCTCCAGTCCGGATCGGGCAATACGCCCTTCGCCATGACCCCGGCCGGGTACTATGATTCTTCAGGGGCCCTGACCCCCTATTACGGCACCAGCCCCAGCGGCCAGGGCTTCGGCATGAACTTCCCCACCACCGGTTCCCTGACCTCGGCGGCCAGTACGGCGGCCACGGGCCTGGGCGGCCAGGGCATGGGCCTGAACTTCCTGTTCGGCAACATCAACGGCAACAACCTGGAGGCCCAGCTCACGGCCCTGGCCGAGCGCGGCAAGGTGAACATCCTGTCCAACCCGTCCATCACCACCCTGGAGAACCGGGTGGCCTACACCTGGAACGGCCGGGAGATTCCCTACGTGTCCTCCTCCCAATACGGCACCAACGTCCAGTTCCGCAACGCCGTGCTGCTTCTGGGCATGGTCCCGCACATCATCGACGGCAACCGCCTGCGCATGGACATTCTGGTGAAAAACGACGAGGTGGACAACAACAAGAACAACTGGGTCCAGGGCAACCCGCCGCTCATCACCAAGGAGACCCGCACCACGCTCATTGTTGGCGACGGCGACACCATCGTCATCTCCGGCCTGACCAAGGACACGGTGTCGGACACGGACTCGGGCATCCCCTACCTCAAGGACATCCCCGGGCTCGGCTATCTGTTCAAGACCAAGGGCGACAGCGTCACCAAGCAGGAGGTGCTGATATTTATCACCCCCACGGTGCTGGCCCCCAAACCCCTGGCCATGGCCCCGGGGCCCCGGGTGACGCCGATGGACGGCAACGCCATGGTGCTGCCCTCGGATGGGGTTGACCTCGAATCCCGGCCTGGATTTTAGCCCGCGCCCAAAGGAGAATCGTCATGAGCTACCATGAAATGCTGGGCCTCGATCGGGAGCCCTTCGGCAATTCGCCGGATCCGGATTTCTTCCACAGCTCGCCCCGGCACGCCGAATGCCTGCGCCGCCTGGAGATCGCCGTGCGCCTCAAACGCGGGTTGTGCGTGGTCATGGGCGAGGTGGGCACGGGCAAGACCACGGTCTGCCGCAGGCTCTTGCGCACCTTGAGCTACGACCCGGCCATGTCGGGGCACCTTTTGCTCGATCCCTGCTTCGAGGATCCCCGGGACTTCCTGGCCGCCGTGGCCGTGTCCTTCGGCATCCGGGTGGACGGCGAGGACTCGGCGGCGCGCATCCGCGAGGCCATCCAGGAGTTTTTGCTGGCCACGGCCGCAAGCGGCGAAAAAACCGTGGTCCTGTGCGTGGACGAGGGCCAGAAGATCACCGGGCAATGCCTGGAGATCCTGCGCGAGCTGCTCAATTTCGAGGTCAACACCCACAAGCTGGTGCAGATCGTGGTCTTTGCCCAGAACGAGTTCGCGGGCACCTTGCGGTCGCGGAAAAACCTGGCCGACCGGATCAACACCCGGATCAAGCTGAAACCCCTGTCCTTTTTCGAGACCAAGCGCCTCATCCGCACCCGCCTGCGTCTGGCCGCCGGGGAATCCTGGAAGGACCGCGACCCGGCCCTTTTCACCCGGGCCGCGCTTTTCGCCATTTACCGGGCCTGCGGCGGCTATCCGCGCCGGATCATGCGCCTGTGCCATGCGGCCCTGCTCGAGACCGTGGGCCGGGAAAAGGCCCGGGCCGGGTTGTCCGAGGTCCGGGCGGCGCGCCGGGCCGGAGGCATGGGCGGCATGTCCTGGCGGGCGGCGGCCGTGGCGGCCCTGCCCGTGGCGGCGGTCCTGGCCATGCTGATCGGCCCCGGCCGGGAGCGGGCCGTGGAAATGCTGGACACGGGCCTTGCCCGTCTGGGCCAGACCGTGGCCAAGGCCCCGGAAGCCTTGCCGGAACTGCCCGGCTACGACGCCCTGCGCGGCCTGCTGGCCTCCGTGGGCATCCCGGCCCCGCAAGGGCCTTCCGAGCCCGGGAGTTTCCCTGTTGCGCCGGACGCGGCCGCCCCGGCCACCGAGGCCACCCCATTCGCCCCCGTCGTCCCGGCCGCCCCCGTCGTCCCGGCCGCCTCGGTCGTCCCGGTCGCGGCCCAGGCCGAGACGGCCGCATCGGCCGCAACGGCCATGGAACCCGCAGCAGCGCCCCTGGCCGCACCCCTGCCGGCGTCCCTGCCGGATGCGGCCCATGTGGCGGAAGGCCCCGAGGCAAGCGCTGCGCAGGCCCTGCCGCATATTTCCCCCGAGTCCCTTTCCCTGCCGCAACTGCCCGTGGACGTGGCGGCCCAGGCCGGTCCCGCGCCGCTGCCCGCCTTGTCCCCCGAGTCCCTGCGCGTGGTGCCGGGCGACGTATCCCCGGCCATGGCCGCCGCATCGCCCGCGTCCGGGCCCGCGTCCGGGCTCGCCTCCGGGCTTGCGTCCGGACCTGTGTCCGTTCCTGCGTTCGGTGAAGAGGCGTCCGAGCCGGTCATCATCGAGGTGACGACTCCCCCCGCCGCGGTGGCGGCCCTGGAGGCGGAGCCGGAGTCCGTCCCGGCGACGGACATCCAGGCCATGCCCGCGTCCGCCGTGGCCCATGACGCGGCCCGGGAGGATGCCCCGGCCGTGTCCGCCGAGCCCCCCCGGGTACTGGGGGAGATGGTGATGCGTCCGGGCTGGAACCTGTCCAAGGCGGCGGCCCGGCTCTACGGCAACGGCGGCAGGCGGGTCATGCAGGACGTGGCGGCCGCCAACCCGGACATCGCCGATCTCGACCTGGTGCGCCCCGGGGCCCGGGTGGCCTTCCCGGCCCGGCAGGCCGAACCCCTGCCCGGGGGGGCCTGCGTGGTCCTTCTCGACCGCGCGGCCGACCTCGACGCGGCCTTCGCCGCCCTGGCCCGCCTTCGCGAGGAGGTTTCCCAGGCCGTGCTCTACGCCCATTTTTCGCCCCGCACGGGCCTTGCCTTCGACGTGGTGCTCAACCGCTACCACACGGACGCGGCCTCGGCCCAGGCGGCCCTGGAGGCCCTGCCCCGCAAGGCGGCGGCCACGGCCCGGGTGGTGGCATACGGCGGCGACGTGGCCGTGGCCTACAGCGCCCTGGAACCGGCCTCGGCCGGAGCGCCGGCAACGGCCGGATCGCCGGCAACGGTGCGGACCGTGGCCCAGAACGCGACGGCGCCGCGCTGACGCCCGGCCCGGGAAACCGGGCGCCTGGCGGACATCAGCCCGCCCGCCGGAGAGGGAGCCTTTCGAGATGCACGGTGCGCCGACTCAAACCCTGACCCGAACCCCGGGAGCCGTATGATGCAGCCGCGAAAACGCCTGCGCCTTGGCGAGATGCTGGTCGCCGCCGGTCTTTTGACCGACGAACAACTGCGCCAGGCCTTGGCCGCCGGGAAGAAAAGCGGCCTCAAGCTCGGGCAGCAGCTCGTGCGCCAGGGCATGGTCAAGGAATCGGACATCGTGGAGGTCGTCAGCCGCCAGATGTCCATCGAGAAGTATTCCCCGGAAAAATATCCCGTGGACTCCTCCCTGGCCGGGGTGATCCCCTCGGAACTGGCGGTCAAGAACCGGCTCGCGCCGCTTCTGCATCGCGGGCACCTGCTCAAGGTGGCCATGGCCGATCCCCTGGACATCGGGGCCATCGAGGACATCGAAATCTACAAAAACTGCGAGGTGGAGCCCGTCATCTGCACCGAGCGGGAGCTGGCCCAGCTCACGGGCGTCATCTACGGCATGAGCGCCGGGATCGAAGGGGTGCTGGAAAGCATCGAATCCATGAGCATCGACACCGAGGCCGCGCCCGAGGCGGACATGGAGGACATGCAGGTCAGTTCTCTGGAGAACATGGCCGGCGAGGCCCCGGTGGTGCGGCTGGTGAACTCGCTTCTGTCCCAGGCCGTGCGCGAGGGGGCCAGCGACGTGCACATCAGCCCCGAACGGGAATCCGTGGCCATCCGCTTCCGGGTGGACGGCAAGCTCAAGCCCGTGCCCTCGCCGCCCAAGCAGATGGTCATGCCCATCGTCTCGCGCATCAAGATCCTGGCCCGCCTGGACATCGCCGTGACCCGCGTGCCCCAGGACGGCCGGTTCACCATCATGATGGAGCGCAAGGAGATCAACGTGCGCGTGTCCACCCTGCCCACCATCTACGGGGAGAACGTGGTCATGCGCCTTCTGGACATGAGTTCCGGCGGGCTCATGCTCTCCGACCTGGGCATGGCCGAGGACGACATGGCCAGGATTCGCTCGGTCATCGGCAAGCCCCACGGCCTTTTTCTGTCCACCGGCCCCACGGGATCGGGCAAATCCACGTCGCTTTTCGCCATCCTGCGCGAAATCAACAGTCCCGACATCAACATCGTGACCCTGGAAGACCCGGTGGAATACCGCATGGACGGCATCCGGCAGGTGCAGCTCAACCGCCGGGCGGGCATGACCTTCGCCAGCGGCCTGCGCTCCATCCTGCGCCAGGATCCCGACGTGGTCATGGTGGGCGAGATCCGCGACGGCGAGACCGCGGGCATCGCCGTGCAGGCGGCCCTCACGGGGCACCGGGTGCTGGCCACGGTGCACACCAACGACGCCGCCGGGGCCGTGGCCCGGCTCATGGACATGGGCATCGAGCCCTTCCTGGTGGCCTCCACCCTGGTGGTGGCCTTCGCCCAGCGGCTGGTGCGCCGCATCTGCCCGCACTGCAAGGAGGCCTACACCCCGAGCCGGGAGACGCTGAAGTTCTGGGGCCTGGAGGACGCGGGCCAGACGGAGTTCGTGCGCGGCCGGGGGTGCTTCATGTGCGGGGAGTCCGGCTATAAGGGCCGGGTGGGGATATTCGAGATCCTGGTCATGGATACGGACATCGCGGACATGATCATAAACCGCAAGTCGGCCCAGGAGATCACCCGGTTCGCCGTGGACAACGGGCGGCTGCGGCTCCTCAAGGACGACGCGCGCATGAAGATCCTGGAGGGCAAGACCACCTTCGAGGAGGCCCTTGGCGCGGTGGTGGTGTAGGGGCGCGCACGATGTGGCGGATTGTTCTTGACGTCAGAATTTGGCACCATATGATATGAACCGGAAGCACACGCGGACCCTGGGGGAAATTTTCACCAAGCCAACCCGGGCAAGCATCAGGTTTGACGACGCCGTGGGCCTGGTTTCCGCCCTCGGCGGAACGGTGACCCAACGTGCGGGGTCGCGGGTGGCGTTCATCCTTGCGGGCAAGGTGCTTGTGCTGCACCGGCCGCACCCCTCGCCGGTGATGGACAAGGGGGCGGTCGATGATATGAGGGTGTTTTTGTCACTGTGCGGCATCAATCCTTGAGGAGTGACAATGGCGACGCTTCGCTATAACGATTATGTCGCTGTGGTGGACTACGATCCGGACACGAAGCTTTTCCACGGCCGGGTGGTCAATGTGAACTCCGTGATTTCCTTTTACGGGGCCACGGGCGAGGAGTTGGAGCGGGAGTTCGCCACGAGCATGGAAACCTATTTCGAGGTCTGCCGGGAAACCGGCATCCCGCCGGACAGGCCGTATTCGGGCCGGGTGAACATCCGCCTGTCCCCGGAGCTTCATCGTGATCTGGCCGCTGCGGCGCAGTCCCAGGGCAAGAGCCTCAACGCCTGGGCCGCCGAAGTGCTCAAGCAGGCGGTTTTGCACTGACGCTTGAACGAACGGACAGGACGCGCGGAAAAAACGGACACGCCACATGGCCAAATTCGCCTACGAGGCCTACAACGACACCGGCTCCCTGATCCAGGGCGAGCTTGAGGCCGAGTCCGGCGACGCGGCCACGGCCCGCCTGGCGGCCATGGGCTACATCCCCGTCGCCGTGCGCAAGGGGGGCGGCGCGGCCAAGGCGGGTTCCGGCGAGGGCGGCCTGTCGGGCCTGGAGATGGCGCTTGCCCGGGTCAAGCCCCAGGATTTGATCCTTTTCACCAAGCAGTTCCGGACCATGCTGGCCGCCGGATTGTCCGTGCTGGAGCTTTTGCGGGTGCTGGAGCAGCAGACCGAAAACAAAAAGCTCAAGGCGATCTGCGCCACCATGGGCGACGACATGCGCAAGGGGGTGTCCATCTCCGATGCCCTGGCCAAGCATCCCTCGGTTTTTTCCAGGCTGTACGTGAGCATGGTCAAGGCCGGGGAGATTTCCGGCATGCTGCCCGAGGTGCTGGACCGGCTCATCTACATCATAAGCCACGAAAACAAGGTCAAGACGGACATCAAAAAAGCCCTGCAATATCCCATGACGGTGCTGATTGCCCTGGGCGGGGCGTTCTTTTTCCTTCTGGCCTATGTGGTGCCGGTGTTCGCCAAGATGTTCGCCACGGCCAAGATCGAACTGCCCTGGCCCACCAAGGTGGCCCTGGCCATGAACGTGGCCCTGACGTCCTACTGGTATGTGATGCTGGGCGGGCTGGTCCTGGTGGCCGGCGGGCTGTGGCTCTTTTTCCGCACCGAGGAGGGCCGGGTGGCCCGGGACGGGTTCTGGCTGAAGATACCGATCCTGGGCACCCTGTTCGTCAAGGCCGCCATGTCGCGCTTCGCCTCGATCTTTTCCATTCTCCAGGCCAGCGGCGTGCAGGTGCTCCAGGCCCTGGAAATTTTGTCCGAAACCATCGGCAACGCGGCCATCTCCAGGGAATTTTCCCGCATCAAGGACATGATCCGCGAGGGCCGGGGCATCTCGGGGCCCTTGCAGCGGGCCAGGTATTTCACGCCCATGGTGGTGTCCATGGTGGCCATCGGCGAGGAGACGGGCGACCTGGACGCCATGCTCAAGGCCGTGTCCGAGCACTACGACGACGAGGTGGGCTACGCCGTGGGACGGCTGGCCGACGCCATCGGCCCCATCCTCATCGTGGGTCTGGCCGGGGTGGTGGGATTTTTCGCCCTGTCGATCTTTATGCCCATGTGGGAAATGACCAAGATGGTGAAATAGGCGGGAAGGTCTGATACCCCTAGGTGGCATGTAACATGCACAACATTTTTCATTGTGTGATATCCCGGCTGGCAGCTCCGTAAAAAGACGCTGCGGGCGGGAAAAGGATGTGTTTTTTCGGGAAAGTTCGTCGTTTTTTCCCGTAAAGCTGGACGGGGTGGCGTTCCGGGCTGCCGGGATTGGGTGCAAACGACAAACATTTTGAAGGAGACGTGGCATGGATTCGATTCGCGCAGTGGAAAAACGGGCGGCCCTGGGGCAACGGGGCTTCACCTTGATCGAAATTATCGCCGTGTTGGTGATCCTGGGTATTTTGGCGGCGGTGGCCATTCCGCGCTTTTACGGCCTGCAACAGGAAGCCGCCGACAAGGTGGCCGAGTCCGCCCGGGCTGCGGCCTATTCGGCGTTGTCGCTGGGTTGGGCTGCCAGTCAATTGGGAAGGGCGGACGCTCCGGCCGGTCCCGCTGATGCGTGCACGGCCATCACCACGGAAGGCGACACCATCACCAGCATCGCCTGCGCGGGAGCCACCTGGCCTGCTTCGGGCGGCACGTCCGCGATCACCGTGACCTACGCCGGGGGGACGGCTGCGACGCTCACCGGAACCTGGACCGCGCCATAACGAGCGAGGCGTATCTCCCGGAATTTCCGGGAGGACCGAGGGTGGATTCTCAACGATTTTCGAAGGCCTTCGTCGCATGCCGCACACGTATGGCGTGGCGATGGAGGCCTTTGATTTTCAGGCGCCGGGAATTTGGCGTGACTGCAAAGCGGAGAAAGTGATATCGTGGGAGAAGAGGCAGCGGACGCGGCCAGCATCATCGGCCTGCCGGATCGTTTTCCGGGCAAGGGCGGCTTTACGCTGCTTGAGGTCGTCGCCGTCCTGGTTCTCCTGGGCATCCTGGCCGCCGTGGCCGTGGCCCGGTTCGCCGACAGCAACGCCGACGCCGTGGCCGAGGCTGAAATCTTCAAGTCGCACCTGCGCTATGCCCAGATTCGGGCCATGGGGGATATCTATCCCTGGACCATCGAGGTCGGCAGCGGCAGCTACGCCCTGTCCACCACCAACCCGTCCATCGGCACGCCGACGTTGCCCGGCGAATCCGGGGCCACCCATAGCTATGACGGCGGTGTGACGGCCAGCACGACCGGCACCAGTCCCTTCTCCTTCAACTGGCGCGGTTGCCTAGTTAACGCGGCCAGCCCAAATGTCTGTCTAAGTACACCCGGGCGGGTTACATTTGACGGTGATCCGGACATTGAAGTGACTGTCCAAGCGGAGACCGGCTTTGCGCAATAACGTTCGCCGCCGCCCTCGCGGCTTCTCCCTCATCGAAATCATCATCACCCTGGTGGTGCTGGCCATCGCCGGGGCCATGCTGGCCACGTTCATGGGGCCGGGCATCACCCGCAGTTCCGACCCGCTCCGGGCGTTGCAAAACGACGCCAGCCTTCAGGCGGTCATGGAGAACATGATTGCGGATGCCGGGAATTGGGATAATTTGAAGACGAACATACAGAGCAATGTGTATGGATCATCCACGGTTGAGAGGAACTGCTACTGCGTGCTGAATGGATCAAACACGTTTGAGTGCGATAACACTTTGACAAAAGATACAGCATCATTTCTGTGCGTGACCCTCTCCCATCCGAGCCAGTCCGGATCAAAAATCTCCTATCTCTTCACAAAGCCATCGTCATGACCGCCGCCCGCCGCCAACGCGGCTTCACCCTCATCGAAATCATCGTCACCCTGGTGCTGCTGGGCCTTTTGGGCGCGACGGTGTTCGGCTTCATGGGCCAGGCCGTGCGGGGGTTTTTCATCGCCCGCGACGCCCTGGAGATTACCCAGAAGGCGCAGATCGCGCTGAACCGGATGCGGATTGAGCTGACCTACCTGGACAAAAACAACGTGAGCGCCTCGTCCTCGTCCGCCATCACCTACCAGACCAATATTTCCGGAGCGACGTCCACCGACACCATCGCCTTTGACGCCGCCAACAGCAGGATCACTTTCAATGGCGTCACGCTCATAGACGACGTGGGCGGACTTACCTTCTCGTATTATAATGACCCTTCCGACACCACGCCCGCCTCAAGCTATCAGGCATCCACAACGCTCGTCGGCATAACCTTGGTCATGCTGGACAGCGACGGCAATACGGCGACGTTCACCACCCGGGTGGTCCCCGGGAAAATTACGTAATACCGTAAAACAACCCGAAGTCTCACGGAGACCGGATGCCACGCCGAAACTCTCTCGCCCCACACGTCACGACGCAGCCCTCTCCGGGGCGCGCCTTCCCCGCCGCGCAGCACGGCAGCGCGCTGCTCTACGTCATCGCCTCCATCGCCCTGCTTGGCGTGGTAGGCGGCGGCGTGGCCTATTTCTCCTCGTCGTCGGGCACCTCGCAACTGGCCAATACCCGGGCCGAGCAGGCCTATTATGCGGCGTTGGCCGGGCAGGAGTATGTGGCCCAAAAGCGCACGACCTACGAGAATGACACGACCATTCCTGAAGAGAACCGGCTGATCGCGTTTCTTACCGACCTCGCTTCGAATTCCGGGCAATATACCCTGGCGGAGGGGAAGACCTTCACTCTTGTCACCGTGGCGCAAAGCGCAAATGTGTATGACGTGACCATCACCGGGCGCTTTTTGGGCGAGGGCGGCACAGCGTCTGAAAACTACGTCATAGCCCTCACGAACCAACCGTTCACCCCGGCATCTAGCAGCGGTGGAGAAGGCGACAATACCGCTCTCAATACGGCCCGAAAAACCCCGACGGTTTCCAACGGAGCGACTATCGACGGCAGCGTGTACGGCGATACCGTGACGCTTAGCAACGAATCGGCCGTTACGGACGACGTGATCTCCACAACCTGGGTGATCGTCGGCAACAAGGCCAGCGTGGGAGGGGACGTCTGCGCCGGGGGGGACGTGACCCTGAACAACCAGTCGTCCGTGGGCGGCGACATCAATGCCGCAGGCAACGTCTATATTGGAGCCAACAACGCCGTCGTCCAGGGGAGCGTCTATGCCGGCGGCAACGTGACCATCCAGAACGGGGCCAAGGTCATGGGCGACGTCCATGCCGGGGGTTACGTTTCCATCGGCTCCAACGACGGTTCGGTCTACGGCAGCGTCTACGCCGCAGGCTACGTCAGCCTCGGCAACGCGGCCCGGGTCTATGCCAATGTGCATTCCGGCAGCAACATCACTGTCCTGTGGGGCGGGACCATCGACGGCAACGCCGTGGCCGCCGGAAGCGTCTCCGTGAACGAGTGGGGCGGCAAGGTGTCCGGGAGCGTCGTCCAAAACGCCTCCTCGCCGCCGCGCATCAAGCCCACCGGGCCGTCGGTCTGCGACGTGGTGGAAGCGCCGCCGCTACAAAGCTATACGGCCGGAACAACGGACATCGCCGCCGGCTACAACACCGTCAAGGACATCGTTCCGGGCTCCTACGGGAAATTGACCGCCGCAGGCAAAAACACCATCACCCTTCATGCCGGAACCTACACGTTCAGTTCCATGAATGTTTCCTGGGATTGCAACTGGCGGCTCGACGTGTCCGGCGGCGACATCATCATTTTCGTGGTGGGCGATGTGTCGTTCGGCGGCGAGGTGTCGGTCCTGGTCTCCTCCGATGGCGTGAATTACAACAGCATGTGGAGCGTGGACCCGAATCTGGCGGCCAGGGTCTATCTGGAAACGCACGGCAATTTTACGGCGGGACAAAGCGGCCGCTGGTTCGGCACCATCCTGGCGAAAAACAACATTACCTTCAGCGGCAGCCAGACGCCCGTAGACAAGCCGACGGTGATCGGTCTTATGACCACGGTTGACGGCATCGTTAGTTTGAGCAATAAGTTTTCAAATATACGTATCGAGTCAAATTTCGCCAGGGCGAACTGGTAGCGGTTTTGCCGTTTTGGACCACGCGCTGGCGCGGTGGGCCTGAAATGAATCGGGGAGGGAATTGATCCCAAGGTCGTTGTTCTCCGTCTGTATGGTTGGTCGTCATAAACCAGGGGGCAACATGTCGGGATGTCGTGAAAACGTTGCGTTATGTATTCGGGCTGGCCGCCGCCTGTCGCGGCGCGGTTCGGCGCTTTTGTACGTCATCGCCTCCATCGCCCTGCTCGGGGCCGTGGGTGGAGGGGTGGCGTATTTTTCGTCGTCGTCGAGTACGTCGAACATCGCCAAGACCGCGCACAATCAGGCGTATTATGCGGCAATCGCCGGGCTGCGCTATGCGCCGAAGGCCGACCTGGCCGCTATGCAGAACAGCACCACGACATATGCCCTGGGCAATGATGTTTCGTTCAGCCTGGCGGTCGGGACAAAGGCGGGCTCTGCGTATCCGGTGACCGTTTGCGGGATGTATGGGACCGGAACGAGCATGGAGGCGAATTATCAATTAGGCCCAGTTAGTGTTGGGGACGGAGGAGGGCATGATGCAATCCGTTTCCCAAGGGATGAGTTTGTAGTTTCTGGAGCGCATAGTGTGCATGGTCCGGATAATGCAGATGCCCTTATAAAAGAGGTTAAAGCGGGGGATCCAGAGTATGAGGGGACAAGCTATATTCGCCTCGGAAATAACACAACGCAGGGTTTTGCCTGTTTTTGGTACAGTGGAAACAAAAATGATGACGATGGTAAGGAACGCTGTAGGAACGGCATTTGCGACTTCGGAAAAGGGTTTCGTCTTTATGTAGAGTTTAGAGTTGCATCTGAGGGTGCGGATGGAATCACTTTTTCATTTATTAATGGAGAGAATAATACGATATATGACTGCGGCGGCGACCTGAACATGGGGGAGCTTCTGGGGTACGGCGGCCCCGGGGTGAGCGGCAGGGGGTTGAGGCCTGCGAAAATTGCTCTTGAAGTAGATACCTTCGAAAACGGATGGGGTTATTGTACTGGTGCCGGAAGCAGAGAAGACGATGATGATGGTCATATTGGATATGTTTATTGGGGAGAAATCAGTGGTTGTAAGACATATGATGATAACTTGCACGGATCAGGAGGCACTACGAATGATGGAAGGTCAACAATTGATGGAGACAGGTATAGTGGAAACAGGACGAGAAATCCACTTTATAATACTGTAAATATGAATAATACCAAATTAAAAACAGGAACAAATATAACATACAAAAGAGTATCAAACCTTGAGGATGGTGCAATCCACACTGTCCGCATGGAAGTCACCAGGGCCACAAACCCTAATGGCAGTGGGGCGTATACCATGAAAACATGGCTTGATTGCAAAGTCGGCGATGTGGCTTGCGAGGGCTTGGAAAATCTGGAGGCGGATTTGACTGCCAAGTCCCCCGACCTCGTCACCGCTTTCACCATGGACAAGTATTTTCACGGACTGCTCAACACCGTTCTGATCGGCTTCACTCAGGCCACCGGCGCCAGCGCCCAGGAGGTCCGCCTGATGGACTACAACCTCGTCTTCCGCAAATGATAAGAACTCCGCCTGCCTTTGACGCGCTGCGCCGCACCACCTCGATCCATCACAACGGTTGCCAACGGCCGCGCCCTTGCCGGAATGTCCCTCGTCTTCAGACCCCGCCAGCCAACGGAGAAAGTTATATCGACTGCACGAAATAGGAAGATATATTTATATTGTGCAATGTGATATTCGGAGTTTCACGCTCTTTTCCTGGATTCCGCCTGCGGTATCTGTTAATGATTCCCCAAAATACGTCTGGTATCGGCGGGCCGTACGTTGCGCATGTCGCAACATGCGTCGCCGGGAAGCGTTCTCCGTATGTCTCACCCGGGCCGCTCACGGTTTCCGCAACACATCCGGCGCTCCAACACGGCATGGGCCGCCCGGCGCGGCGCGGCGTTTTTCTCCGTCATCGCCGCCATCGTCCTGCTGTCCGTCCTGGCCGCCGCCCTGGCCGTCTTTTCCGGCTCCTCCTCCCAGTCCCAGACCAGCCAGCCGCCATCTGTGGCCGCCTACTATCTGGCCCTGTCCGGCCTCAACCACGCCGCGACCCTTTCCGCCAACGAGCTTGAGGCCCTGATCGACGCCCCCGGCCTGACCTGGGACCTGGGTGGCGGCCGGGTCACCCTGGAGGTGCTCGGACGTGACGCCGGCGACGCCTTTGCCGTGGCCGCAACAGGCGTTTCCCATCCGGACGGTCCGCGCCGGTCCGCCTGCCGCCTGCCAGGCAGCGTATCCGATGCGCCGGGCTACATCTCATTCGAAAACGATCTGCGGGACTTCGATCTGCCCGTGACCTCGGGAGACCCGTCGGGCAACATCGTGTCTGTGGACGCGGACGGCCGGGTGGCCGTCTTCGGCAACAACACCCAATACGCCTACGGCTGTCTGTGGTACCGGGGCGACCGCACCTGGTGCGAGTCCGGAAAATGCCTGTTCGGCAAGGGATTGCGGGCCTTTTTCCGGTTCGCCTTCGACCCCGTGCCCGCAGGCCTGGCCTGCGGCGAGGGATTCACCTTCGCGGTCATAAACGCCACGGAAAACGACGCCTCGCGTTCGGGCGGCATGGTGGGCATGAGCGAGCTTATGGGCTATGCCGGGCCGGGCTCCACGCCGGATCGCCGGGGGCTCGTGCCGCCGAAATTCGCCGTGGAGTTCGACGTCTATGCCAACCGTGGCGTGGACAATCCCGACTTCCCCGACTCACGGGCCGACGGCTCGGGCGGCGACCATGCGGCCCTGGTGTTCTGGGGGTTCGACGACGCGTCGGGGCTCTGCGCTTCCGGGGGGCAGGCCTACGCCTGCGTCCAGGACGACAACCGCCATTCCCGCCAGGGCGTGGAGGACGTGGGGTGCATGGCCACGGGCGACATGCCGCGCAACAGCCAGAACCGGGCCGGGTCCGGGGACTATCATGAGCAAGGCGGCCGTCCGGACTGGCTGCGTAGCGGCACCCACGCCGTGCGCCTGGAGGTGGACAGGGGCGCGCTGCCCGGCATTCTGGGCGATTTCGCCTACAGCATCCGGGTGTGGATCGATTGCGACGGCTGCGACGACGTCATGAGCGCCTATGCGGCCGTACCACCCACCCTGAGCCGGACCTTCTCCCTGTCGCCCGCCCAGCATGCCAAGCTCGAGCGGGTGCTCTTCGGCTGGACCCAGGCCACGGGCGAGGCCGTGCAGCGGGTGCGGGTGTCGGATTTCAGGCTGTATTTTCTGGATTAGGCGGGCGGCTTTACATCCCGGTGGCCTTGGGCCATGCTCCGGGCCATGCGCCGCACCCGTGCCGCCCTGTGCCTGGCCTTTTTCTTGGCATGCCTGCCCGCAAACGCCCCCTGCGGCGAGGTCATCTACAAATACGACGCCCCGGGCGGCGTCGTGCATCTCTCCAACCGCCGCCTGAGCAAGGACTACCGGCCCTATTTCTACATGCGCGTGCCGCGCGCCGTGGACCCGGACAAGCTCATGGCCGTGATCCGCTACTACGGCCGCCGCCACAAGGTCGATCCGGAGCTGGTGCGGGCCATGGTGGAGGTGGAGTCGGGATTCGTCATCGAGGCCGTGTCGCCCAAGGGGGCCCAGGGGCTGATGCAGATCATGCCCGGCACCGGCCGGGATCTGGGGTTGACCGAGCCCTTCGAGCCCGGGCCGAACATCGAGGCCGGGGTGCGCTACATGCGCGACATGCTGGACCGCTTCGGCGGCGACGCCTCCCTGGCCCTGGCGGCCTACAACGCCGGGCCGGGCCGGGTGTCGCGAAACGGCGGCGTGCCGGACATCCCCGAAACAAAGGACTACGTGACCAAGGTCATGGGCCGCTACGGGGCCCGGTCGGGGTTGCGGTAGCGGGCGGCGACGCGGGCCGGTAGCCGGGAACGGCGCACGGTTTCGCCGTTCGGAATGGCTGTACGCTTGACGTATATGGTACAGATGGCTATGGTGAAGGTATGATCCTCGGTTTTCGGGACAAAAGGACTCGCCGGTTTTTCGAGGGTGAGCGGGTTGGGGCCTTTCAGGGCTTCGAGCGCCAGGCCATGATGCGGCTGGACAGGCTTGACGCGGCAGATCGGCTGGCCGCCCTGGGCACCCCGGGGAACCGCCTGGAGGCCCTGAGGGGCGATCGCAAGGGGCAGTACAGCATCCGGATCAACGACCAATGGCGTATTTGTTTTGAATGGCCGCCGGGGTCACCCGGCCCGCTGCACGTGGAAATCGTGGATTATCATTGAGGAGCAAGGGCATGACGCGAATTCTCATCCATCCTGGCGAACATCTGGCCGACGAGTTGCAGGCCCTTGGCATGAGCGCCAACGCGCTGGCCAGGGAACTCGGCGTGCCCACCAACCGCATCACCCAGATCATCGCCGGCAGGCGCGGGATCACGGGGGATACCGCCTTGCGGCTGGGCAGATGGTTCGGAACGGGGCCGGACATCTGGATGAATCTGCAAAAAAATTATGAACTGAAACGGGCGGCCCAGGAGATTGGCCCGGCCCTGGACGCCATTCCCCGGCATGGCATGGCGGGGGATGCGCCAGCCACGGCCGTCCCGTGACCCGGGGGAAGAAGACAGCCGCCATCCGGGAATCAGGAGGCACGGGCCGGGATAAGCGGAGAGGGCCGCTTCATCCCGGACAGGCGTCCGCCTCGGCGGGTTGCCGCGTCTCGTCCAGGAGCCGCCCGCCCAGGGCCGTGACCTCGGCCGGGATCAGCCTGCGCAGGTCGGCGATGGGCAGCCGTTGCCGCTCCAGGAGCGCCCCGGCCACGTCCGTCACCCTGTCCCAGACCGCCGCCCGGCCGAACAGGTCGGCCAATATCCGGCCGAGCTGTCCCCGCAAAAGCCCCGAGGCCCCCATGCCGCGCAGCCCCAGGGCCTCGAACTCCCGCATGACGTGCAGCATGTCGAAGGCCAGGCGCTCGTTGGCCAGGTCCGCGTGCAGGCCGAAGGCCTCGCCCAAAAAACGCGTCTCGGCCTGGTGCCCGGCCAGGGCGATGAGAAACCGCCGCCGGATGGTCAGCTTGCGGCTGTCGCCGGGCAGGACGTAGCCGGGGTCGTCGTCCGGGCCGTCGATGGCCGCGCTGACGGCCGGACAGTCCATGGCGAAGGACATGACCGCGTGCCCGGCCACATGATGGGCCAGGGCCTGCAAGGGGTCGCGCCGGGGTCGCGTCTGGTCCATTCCATATCCTCCTTGGGGCCGAGGGCGCGGGTTATGAAAGGAGCCGGGAGAGTTCCGCGGCCAGGGCCTCGGCCGTGAAGGGCTTTTTGAGAAACCCCGTGACCCCGGCCCGCAGGGCCAGCTCCACCTGCTCGCCGGTGGACTCCGTGGTGGCCATGAGGATGGGCGTGGCGGCATGGGCCATGTCCCCGCGCACCAGCCGGGTCAGCTCGATGCCGTCCATCACCGGCATGTTCATGTCGGCCACGATGCAGTCGAAGGGGTCGGATGTCTCCAGGATGTCCCAGGCGGCCTGGCCGTTGTCCGCCGTGGTCGCGGCGAGCCCCAGGCCGGGCAGGGCGGAGCGGTAGAAGGCCAGCATGGCCTTGGAGTCGTCCACGGCCAGGACCCGGCGCCGCCCGGCGTCGTCCGGGGCCGCCGCTCCGGCGCTGGCCGCGCGCAGCTTCCGGGCCAGGGCCGTGGCCTGGGGCGTCCCCGCCCCCTCCAGAACCTGGACGAAGGCGGCCATGGTCTCCGGATCGCAGCTCGTCTCGGCCTCGGCCACCACCAGCCCGGCCAGGGCCGGTTCGCACATAAGGGCGGCAAAAAGCCGCACGGCGGCGGCATCGGCCATGGCCCGGGCCATGAGCCCGGCCTTTGCCGGATCGGCCTGCATGGCCTCCACGAGTTTCTTGACCACCCCGGGGTTGGCGTTGGCCTCCAGGGCCGTGATCACGGCCAGAAGCAGCATGGGATCGGTCTCGGCCAGGCCGTCGATCAGAAAGACCAGTCCCTTGAGGGACGGGGCCCGGCCCAGGGCCTCGTAGACCGCGAAACGCAGATTGGGATGGCTGAAGTCGTCCAGATCCTGGGCCGTGACCAGGGCCTCGGCCCCGGACTTGTGCCCGATGAACCCCAGGATGTTGGCCGACAGGATCTTCTCGTCCAGGTCGCCCTCGCCGAGGAGCCTCGCCACCAGGGGCACGGCCACGGGCCCGGCGTGGATCAGGGCCTCGTGGATGGCCCGGCGGGCCGTGGGGTTTTTGTGATGGATCTTGGTGACCAGGTAGGACAGGGCCGTTTCGCCGCCGATGCCCGCCACGGCCCCCACGGCCTTGAACACCGTGACCGGGCAGTCGTCGCCGGAGATGATTTCCGATGCGTCGATCAGGGCAGCCAGGCGCGGCAGGGATTCGGCGTCGGCCAGGGCCCCCAGGGTCTCGGCGCACAGGGCGCTGATCAGGGGGTCGGGGTGGTCCAGGTGTTTCCGGAAAAGGGGCAGGCTTTCGCTGCGGCGCAGGCGGGACAGGGCGCTCAGGGTCTCCTGGAGATCCTCCGAGTCCCTGGCCCGGGCGGCGGCCATGTCCATGAGGGCGGGCAGGGCCGAGGCGAACTCGAACCTGCCCACGGTGCGCAGGCACAGGCGGCGCACGGCCGGGGACGGCGAGGTCAGCCCGGCCACGGTCTGGGGCTCGTCGTGGGCGAACAGGGCCTGCAGGACGTTGATGACCGCCAGATCCACGGACTGGTCGCCAAGGGGCGCGGCGATCAGTTCGCACAGTCCCGGAATGGCCGAGACGTCCGCCCTGGCCTCGATGTCGCGCAACAGGGTGATCTGTTCGAAAAACTCCATTCCCCGAAGGTCCGTCAAGGCGTCCATGCGTGAGTCCTTTGTCTGCGAGGTGGCAACATACCCGGCACGTTGCAAGGCCGGGAGGCCCGGCGGTCCTGGCCGCACACCCTGCCTAGCGTATTTCCCGGCCGTTTCCTAGAGGCATGGCGGACTTCCAGGATGTCCGGAGACTGCCGAATATGGACAAACGCCGGGGAAAATGCTTTGTTTCGCCGGTTCGCGGACACCGCGCCACAGCCGTGCGCCGGGCGGACCTTTCTGCAACAATGACCTCGAAGGGAATCGGGAGCATGTACCAGGGGCGCACGAATCGGATCACGATGCAACGCCGGGCGAAACCCTCCAACTCGCGCCGGACGCCCCGGGGCATGCCCCGCCGGGTGGGCGCGGCCGGTTCCGGCACAGGGGGCCTGCGCATCCTGCGGCTTGCGGCCCTGGCCGTGATTCTGGCGGCCGGGCTCGTTTTTGGCTGTACCTTTTTTGCGGCCAAGGAGCCGCCCACGCCGCCGCCTCCGGCGGTCATGCCCATGACCGGACAGGCCGTGTCCGAATGCCTGTCGCGGGTGCAGGCGGCCAAGTCCGTCCAGGCCCGGCCCGAAACCCTGGAGGATTTCGTGCGCTACGTGGCCGCGGCTTATGTGGAGCCGGTGCGTTCCCGCTACGCCGTGGCCGAGACCATGGAGACGGCCGTACGCCTGGCCGCCACGGGCGACGCCCAGGCCCAGCGCCTCCTGGCCGGCACCGTGCGCGACGTGCAGCTCCAGGCGGCCATGGCCGGGCGCACCTTCACCGTTGCCCAGTGGCGCGAGATCTATCTGCGCTCCGGGCTCTTGAACCAGGAGACCTTTGTGGCCATCGGCGGGGAGTTGCCCGGGCCGGACCAGGACCGGGCCGCCGCCTCCGATGGCGTTGCCCCGGCCGCCCCATCCCTGCCGCCGCCCTCGGAAGAGGAAGAGGGAGGGGAGGGGGAGTGAGCATGGCCCTGGCCGCTGCCGCCAAAAAGGCCCTGGCCGACGCCGTGCGCATCAGCCTGGACCTGTACAAGGTCATGGTCCCGGTGATCATCGGGGTCAAGATCCTCAAGGAGCTGGACCTCATCGCCTACCTGGCCGTGCCGCTCGGGCCGCTCATGGAGCTGGCCGGGCTCCCGGCGGACATGGGGCTGGTGTGGGCCACGGCCATCCTGACCAACATCTACGGCGGCATCCTGGTCTACGTGGCCCTGCCGCCGGGGCCCGACCCCCTAAGCGTGGCCCAGGTGACGGTGCTCTCCACCATGATCCTCATCGCCCACAACATCCCGGTGGAGGGCCGCATCACCCAGAAGTGCGGGGTGGGGTTCTGGGGCCAGGCCCTCTTGCGCATGGGCGGGGCCCTTGCCTGCGGCATGCTCATGCACCGGTTTTTCGCCGCCGCCGGGATGCTCACGGAACCGGCCCGGGCCATCTTCACGGCCACCCCGGTCCAGGCCTCCCTGACCGGCTGGGCCCTGGGCGAGGCCAAGAACCTGGTCATGATCTTCGGGGTCATCCTGGCGCTCATCATCCTCATGCGGGTGCTGGCCCGGTTCCGGGTCACGGACCTCTTCGAGCGCCTGCTGGCCCCGGTCCTGGGGCTTCTGGGCATCGGGGCCAAGGCCGCCAACATTACGGTCATCGGGCTGGTCATGGGCCTGGCCTACGGCGGCGGGCTGATCATGATGGAGGTCAAGGCCGGGCGGCTGTCGCGGCGCGACGTGTTTTCCTCCCTGTCGCTTATGAGCCTGTCCCATGCGCTCATCGAGGACACCCTGCTCATGGCGCTCATCGGGGCCAGCATGCAGGGCACGTTTTTCGGGCGGCTGCTTTTTTCCATGCTCGTGGTGGCGGTCCTGTCGCGGCTGGTGGGGCCGCGCTTGTCCGCGCCAGGGCCGGTTGCGGGGAGAATCCCGTGATGTCCGGCCCGGGGCTGCGGCGCACGGCCGTCTTTCCGGCCGTGCTGGCCGTCCTGGCCATGTGGGCGGCCTGTGCCGTGGCCCCGGCCGGGGCCCAGACGGCCCCGGGAGCAGCGGGAGCACCGGGAGCAGCGGGCGAAGCGGGCGCGGCGGTCAGCTTCGAGCCACTCATCCGGCGGCTGGTGGATTCCGGCCGATCCGAGGCCGCAATGCGCGCCCTTTTTGCGCGGCCGGAGATGGTTTTTGATCCCGAGCCCATGAGCGCCAAACTCACCGAACTGTACATGTCCAAATACGGCCTGAAGCTGGTGGCCGACATCCAGAAGCGCCTGGCGGAACTCGGCTACCACCCCTGGCCCGTGGACGGCCGTCTCAAGAGGCTCAGCAAGTGGTCCATCCGGGCCTGGCAGCGGCACAGCGGCCTGCCGGAACGGGCCGTGGCCACGGCGGAACTTTTGGCCGCGCTTCGGGCCTCCACGGCCAAGGCCCCGGCCGGGCTTTCGTTCCCGCCCATCGAGGCCCCGTCCGTCTACGAGAGCGCGCTTACCGGGGAACGGCTGGCCGAGGCCAGGGAGTTTCTCGCCGCCAACCGGGAGATGTTGGCCCGGGTGCGGGCCCGCTACGGCCTGCCCGAGGAGGTGGCCGTGGGGGTCAGCGCCGTGGAGACGCGGTGCGGCCGCTATCTGGGCGACAAACCCGCCGCCGTGTCCCTGGCGGGCATGGCCCTGGCCCGGGACTATTCCCTGGTGGCCCAGGCCTTCGCCTCCGAAAACCCGTCCCCCGACCGCGCGGCCTGGCTGGCCCAGACGGCCCGGGAGCGGGGGGATTGGGCCTACCGGGAGCTGACGGCCCTTCTGGACTACGCCGCGCGCCTGGGCCGCGATCCCCTGTCCATGCCCGGCTCGATCTACGGGGCCATCGGCGTCAGCCAGTTCATGCCCACCAACGCCCTGACCCTGGCCCGGGACGGCGACGGGGACGGCGTGGCGGACCTTTTCAACGTGGCCGACGCCCTGGAGAGCATGGGCAACTATTTGAATAAAGCCGGAGTGGGAGGCCAGACCTCCGAGGCGGCCCTTCGCGAGGCCCTTTTTCGCTACAACCGCAGCCGGACCTATGTGAACACCATCATGGCCGTGGCCGCGCACCTTCGCGAAACCGCCGGATCGGGGGCGTCCGGGCCCTAGTTTCCGGGCCGGACAATCGGCCGCCCGCGACCCGCCAGACGCCGACCATGCCTCCCCGCCCTGCCCAAAGGGCGGCAAACCGCAACGGACACCCCATGCCCTTTTGTGCGCGCCTTGTTCTCCTGTGTCTGGTCCTGGCCGTGCCGGATGCCATCCAGGCCGCCTCGGCCACGGTCATCGGCTACCACCGCTTCGACGGCCACCGCTCCAGCATGTCCATGCCGCTTTCGGTGTTCGAGGCCCACCTGAAGTATCTCAAGGAGAACGCCAACGTGCTCTCCATGGACGAATTCGCCGGATATATCGCGCGCGGGGAGAGCTTCCCGCCGCGCACGGTGGTCATCACCATCGACGACGGCTGGTCCTCGGTCATGCAGGCCTTCGAGCTTTTGAAAAAATACGACCTGCCGTTCACCCTGTTCCTGCCCATGGCCTACATGGCCAATCCGGCCGCCAAGGCCAACCTGGGCGCCGCCGACATCGAAACCCTCAAGGCCTGGCCCAAGGTCACCTTCGCCGACCATTCCTTCAGCCATTCCCCCCGCCTCCAGGTCGGGAAGCACGGCAGCCGGGAGGCCTACCTGGCCTTCCTGCGCACGGACCTTGCCGCCTCGCGCGCCCGCTTCCACGAGCTTTTCGGGTACTATCCCAGATACTACGCCTATCCCTACGGCCGCGGCAACGACGTCTTCGGGTCGCTTCTGGCCGAAAACGGCTATGAGCTCATGTTCGTCACCGGCTACCGGCCCTTCGACGGCAACGTCAATCCCCACGCCATCCCGCGCCTGGGCGGCCACGCGGTGTCGGTGCAAAAGCTCAAGGAAATCGTGGAGACCTACTGATGCGGCGCGGCGCCGGGAGGCTTGGGCCAGGCCATGCCGTGGCCGGGGTGCCGGTCAAACCCCGTGCGCGCCTCCCCTTCCTGGGTGAAAACTGACGATGCTGTCTTTGCGGACGGATATCTTCCGCGCCTGATCTGCCGGTCGCCCAATACTCTTCATTCCGCCTTTGCGGCGCGGGCAACCGCAGCCCGGTGATGGTTCCCTTTCCGAAAACGTGACCGGCGGATGGGGGCATATGTTTTGCATTCTCCTTGACACGAAATTGTTGACCGAGTAAATCTATACTCTTTTTCAGAGAAAAAATTTCAGACTGCGAGCCGCATCATGTCTTCCACCGCCGCACACCGGGGCGCATACCGGCGCGTTTTGGCCATCGGGCTGCCCCTGGTGGTCAGCATGGGCACCACCACGCTCATGCTCTTCACCGACCGCATGTTTCTGGGCAACTATTCCCTCGACGCCATCGCCGCCGCCCTGCCCGCAGGCATCGCCTCCTTCGCCATCCTGTCCTTTTTCATCGGCACGGCCGGATACACCGGGGTGTTCATCGCCCAATACACCGGTGCGGGCCGTCCGCAGCGGGTGGGTGCGGCCCTGTGGCAGGGTTTGTGGTTCTGTTTCCTGGCCGGGGTGCTCTCGGCGGCTGCCTCGCTTGTGGCCGAGCCGCTCTTTGCCCTGGCCGGGCATCCGGACGACGTGCGCGTCCTGGAGGAACCCTATTTCCGCATCCTGATGCTGGGCGGGGTGTTCGGCATCCTGGACGCCGCCTTTTCGGGGTTTTTCACCGGCCGGGGGCTGACCCGGGTGGTCATGGCCGTCAACCTGACGGGCGCGGCCATCAACATCCCCCTGGACTACGCCCTGATCTACGGGGCCTTCGGGTTCCCCGAGCTGGGCATCCGGGGCGCGGCCCTGGCCACCGTGGCCGGGGGGGGCGTGAGCGCGGTCCTTTTTACGTCCCTTATCTTCACCCGGAAAAACGAGCGGCTTTTTCGGGTCAAAAGCGCCTTCGCCCTGGACCGCGACCTGTTTTCGCGGCTCATGAAATACGGCCTGCCCGGCGGCGTGCAGTTCTTCCTGGACATCTTCGCCATCACCTTTTTCGTCTTCCTGGTGGGGCGCATCGGCAAGGAGGAGCTGGCGGCCACCAACATCGTTTTTTCCATCAACACCCTGACCTTTTTGCCCATGGTCGGGTTCTCCGTGGCGGCCAGCACCCTGGTGGGCCAGGCCCTGGGGGCGGACGATCCCGACACCGCCCACCGCGACACCATGGCCACCCTGAAGCTGACCCTGGGCTACATGGCCGCCGTGGCCCTTTTGTTCGTGGTTGTTCCCGAGATGTTTCTGGCCCTTTTTCGGCCCCGGGACATGGACGCGGCCGGATACGCGGCCATCACCGCCACGGGGGTGTGGCTCATGCGGTTCGTGGCCGTCTATTCGAGCTTCGACGCCGTGGCCATGATCCTTTTCGGAGCCCTCAAGGGGGCGGGCGACAGCCGCTATCTCATGCTGGCCATGGGCGTGGCGGCCGTTTTCGTGATGATCCTGCCCACCTATGCGGCCGTGGAGTGGTTCGGGGCCGGGGTGTACACGGCCTGGGCCTTCCTGACGGCCTACGTCGTGGCCCTGTCCGGGCTCATGTGGTTGCGGTATCGGGGCGGCAAATGGCGGCGCATGCGGGTCATCGAGCAGGCCTCCGCAGGCCCTTCATCCTGACATCTCCCGCAGGCCATGGCCCGTCATGAAAATGGGCGGGAGGACGCGTCGCGTCCTCCCGCCCATTTTTCCTTCATCCCGCGTGGGAATTCTCGATCACTCCTTGACCATGTTCGGGTGGTGCATCTCGCCGCCCTCCATCTCCACGGTGTGGCAGACGTCGCAGCGGTTCTTGCTGCCGATGACCCCGGCAAAGCCCATGTACTGGATGGGCTGCACGTTGTCCCGGTCCTTGCCGTAGGCGTTGTTGGCCACGTAGGTGGCGTGGGGAGCGCCGTGGCAGGCGATGCAGGGCACGTTCCCCGTGTCCTCTTTGCGGCTGCGGTACAGCCCGGCCCGGTCCTTGACCCAGACGTTGAAGGCCTTGGCGTCTTTTTGCGCCGTGGCGAAGTCCGTGTGGCAGGTCAGGCAGTCCGGCTCCTGTACCCAGGCCAGGCGCGGCGTGATGTCCGCGGTCTGGGGCACCAGGCGCGGGGTGATGTTTTTCATGAAGATCCCCGCCCGTTCCTTGCCTGCCGCCTGTTCCGCCCGCAAAAGGGACAGGGCGTGATCCTCCAGAAAACCGTGGCAGGAGGCGCAGCCGATGCCCTTGGCGGCGTGGTTGTCGCGCAGGCAGCGGGTCACTCCCGTATGGCTGTCCGGGTGGCAGTCGGCGCAGGCGTCCTCGCCCCGGCCGGTCATGTAGTTGACGTGGAAGCCGTGCATGGCCGCCGAGAGGTTCAGGCGCTTGGGATCGGCCGTGGCGTCGAACAGGGCGTCGGGATGGCAGCTCTGGCACATGACGGGCTGCCCGGATGCGGCCTTGGCCGCCAGATCCGTGCCGCTGCGCTTGTCGTGAACGGCCAGGATGCCTTTCGCCGTGAGGTTTGAGATGCCCGTGACCCCGTCCTTGCGAAAGGCGCCGCCGTGGCATTTCCAGCAGCTCATCTCCGTGGACACGGGCAGAACCGTCTTGGTCCGGGCCAGGACCGCCCCGGTGGCCTTGTCCGTGGCGGTGATGGTGAACAGCGGATAGGGATTGATGGAGCCGTCGTCGGAAAACGGCACGACCGGGATGCCTGCGGCCTCGAAGGTCTTGGACTTTTCGTTGAAGGCCAGGGTTCCGTCCAGGCCCTTGCCCGCCGCCGACTGGTCGGGCTTGGGCTCCTTGCCGATGAGCGACGGGGCGTACTTCCAGAAGTCCACATGCCTGGACGGATGTTTGAATCCCTCCGGGGCGGCGTAGGTGATCTCCACCCCGTCCGTGACCACCTCGGGCAGCACGTCGCGGCGGATGAGCACCGCGCCCACGGCGCTGCCCGGCGGCAGGAAGGTGAAAAAGCCGTCGGCGTCGGTGATGCATTTGAGGCCCAGGGTGCACCAGGATAAAAGCAGGTGCGAGGCCGTGTCCGCCTCGAAGGGCGGGATGTCCAGGGGCAGGGTCTTGATGTCCGCCACCACGGGCTTGTCCAGGGGGCGGCCGTTGACCCCGGCCGTGATGTAGGCGGCCAGGGCGTCGCGTTCGGCCGGGCTGCCCACGAAGGGCGGCATCTGCTTGAAGAGGCGGCCCTGGCCGGTGAGGTAGGCGGCCACGCCCTGGTTGCCGATGTGGCCGGTATAGGTGCGGATGTCCTTCATGGGGCCGGACAGGCTGTGACAGGACAGACACTGGAAGGCGTAGATCTCCCGTCCGGCGTCCAGGCGGTTCTCCGGGGTGATCTCCTTGTTTTTCGCCCACTTGGTACGGGGCAGGAAGGGGTCGGCCAGGGGCTCGGCCTGGGCCGGGGTGATGCCCGTGGACCACATGCGCTCCTGGATGATGAAGGGCCGCCGTCCGGCCTCGCGGATGTATTCGAAGGCCCCCACCACCCCGAAACCCAGGACCAGGAGCAGGGCGGCCACGGGGGTGCGCACGGCCAGGGGCAGGCGCACGGCCATGAGCAGGGCGAACGCGCCCACGGCCACGGCAATCACCGGCAACGCCTTGAGATACGGCGTGATCTCGGCCGAGCCGCGCAGGATGAAATCCAGGGTCGCCTGGGGCAGGACGGACAGGTACCACCAGCCCGACAGGGCCAGAAACGGCAGGGAAACCACGGCCCAGGCCACGCAGGTGCGCACCACCCGCTCCCGGGCGGCGGCGTCCCTGACCCGGACGGCGGTCACGAACCCGAACAGCCCGGCCAGCATGAAGGCCAAAAAGGACCGGAACACCAGGGACGGCCAGAACGACGGGTTGAACATGCCGTCCCAGAAGTCGTTGGTCGTGGCCCAGGCCCCGGGGGTGAGCATGACCCCGATGATGCCGTTTATGGTGAAAAGCGACAGCCAGGCGAAGATGAAATACAGCCAGCCCACGCGCATGTGGTCCCGGGCGGCCATCTTCCCGAAGGAATAGTGGTAGACCAGAAGGGCCGCGATTTCCCCCAGAAAAAACGTCCATTCCGTGGCCCAGCCCCAGACGAAGGCGTTGACCAGGGTCAGGGTGCCGCCCGGGGAGAGCACGGCGATGGTGAACCAGATGGCCACGCCGGAAAGCCCGCCGAAGACCATGGTCAGGAGCAGGAAGAACGTGGTGTGGGATTTGACGTAGTCCAGGATGGCCGGGGAGTTCTCCCGGTGCCCCTTGGCCTCGGTCAAAACCAGGAAGAGCCCGCCGCCCACCGCGAAGTGGGCCACGAAGACATGCACCGTGGCGATGAGCGCGATCCAGAATCCGCCGCCCGTGGCTGCGATCTGCCAGACAGGATAGTCCATGCCCTAGGCCCTCCCTTGGGAGCGGATGTACAGGGTCACCATGTACCAGGTGAGTCCGGCCACGGCCGCAAGACAGACGAGAAAGACGGCCAGCGGCCCGTACTGCGGGACCACGGTCAGTTTTTCGGGATGGAAATACGGCGCCAGGTACGCCGCGCGCACCAGGTCGCGCATCCCGGCCATGAGCGCCACCGTGGCCACCACGGCCAGGGCCGCGGGCAGGGGACGGCCGCGCAGGCCCAGGGTCAGGGCGGCGGCCACGGCCGCGAGTCCGGCCAGAAATACCGCCGTGTGCAGGCCGCTTTTGCCCATGAAAAGGAGCATGACGTCCGTGGGCAGGGCCAGAAGGAACCAGATACCCAGGGCGATCTGGACCATGGTGGCCCGGTTGAACCAGGCCAGGCCCAGGGCCTTTCTGGTCTTGGCCGCGGCCTCCTGGCGGGCGGCCGCAGGGGCGTTTTTCAGGGCGATGAAAAGACCTCCCACGGCCAGGGAGGCGGTGACGAAGTGCAGCCAGCGCGGGAAAAAGGTGGGGTCGCCGAGGTTGAGGATGGTGCCTCCGGGGGTGGTGAAATAGGCGGTCCAGGCCTCGGGGCGCTGCAAAAGGCTCATGATGTTGCTCATGATGAAGCTGACACACAAAAGGAGCGCGGCGGCCAGGGCCAGGGCCGGGGTGCGGGAGACGCCCTTTTTCAAGCCGTAGCTGAAGATGTAGAGCAGATAATAGGCGGCCATGGCCAGGGCGACGAGCCCCAGCCAATAGACCGCCGACAAGACGGAGGCCGCGTACAGGTAGCCCCCGTACAGGACGGACAAGAACAGCAGCGGCGGCACCCCCAGGTTGACCGTCAGGGCCAGGGTGGTGGGCAGGGTCTTTGCCAGGGACGGGGTGGGGGAGCGCCTGCGGCCGTTATTGACCAGGGCGATGATCGAACCGCCCAGGATGACGTTCATGAACAGCAGATGGGCGGTGAAGGTCAGTAGCAGGAGCGCCTCGAAGATTCCCCATGGTGCGGGGATGGTCACCAGCGGCGGGACAAGGGATGCCGGGTCCATGCCGTATCGACCTCCGTTTGAAGGTGAGCCGCCGCATAGGAAACCGCAGGTGGCGGGAAAAGGAGATTGCGGCATATAACCGCATTTCCGGTATGTTGTAAACGGCTTGGCCCGAAATGCGGTGTGCCGCACCTGGACGCTGCGCCGGATGGCGTTTGCCGTCCGCAGGCCGGTGAGAGGCCGCCCCGCGTGCCCCTGCCGCAGCCGTTTCGGAATGCGGCGGCCCATGCCCCGGCCGCACTCCGGAGAACGCCGCCAGGCTCAGGCGTCTTTTGGCTCGGGCCGGCCGGCCAGGCCGCAGAATCCGGCCCCCGGGGTCAGGTCCGCCGGGGCCGCGCGCCACATCATGCACATGGTTCCCTGGCAGAACTTCATCTTGTCGTCGTGGGTCATGAGCAGGGGACAGTATTTGAACTTGGCCTCGTGTTCGCTCAGGTACATGCCGCATCCTCCGGGGAAGGGGTGAAGGCCACGACCACCAGGGTCACGTCGTCCTCCTGGGGGGCGTCGCCGCGAAAATCGTCCAGGGCCTGGGCCACGGCCGCCACCACGGCGGCCGCGCCGTGCCCGGCCGTCCGGCGCACCACCTGTTCCAGGCGCGCCTTCCCGAACATCTCGCCCGCGGCGTTCCGGCTTTCCCAGATGCCGTCGGAGCCCACCACCAGCACCGCCTCGGGCGGGACGGCCTCGCGCCGCATGTCTTCGTAGGCGGCGTCGTCCAAGACGCCCAGGGCCATGCCCCGGCCGCCGAGTTCGGTGAAGGCGCCGGTCCGGGGATCGTACAGCATGGCCGGGTCGTGCCCGGCCCGGGCCCAGCGCAGGTTCCGGGCCCCCGGGTCGATTTCGACGTAAAACAGGGTCATGAACCGGCCCGTGCCCATGGTGTCCTGGCACAGGTCGCGGTTCACCCCGGCGACCACCGTGCCGGGCGTGGCGTCCCGGGCCGCCCGGGGCCGCAGCAGGGCCCTGGCCGTGGCCATGAGCAGGGCCGCGCCCACGCCGTGGCCGCACACGTCGCCCACGGCCATGCCCACCCGGCCTTGCCGTGAGCCCGTGAATTCAAAAAAATCGTAATAATCCCCGCCGGTTTCGTCGCAGTAGATGCTCAAGGCGGCCATGTCCAGCCCGGGGACGCGGGGCGGGGTCTTGGGCAAAAGCCGCAACTGCACCTCCATGGCCAGCTCCAGGGATTCGCGCATGCGCACCCTGTCCGCCAGTTGCGGGGCCATGTCGTTGAAGATGCGGCCCAGCTCCGCCAGTTCGTCGCGGCCTTTGGGATGGGCCCGGGCCGAGAAGTCCCCCGTGGCCAGCCGGCGGGCCGCCCGGGCCAGGTCGGCGGCCGGGCGGGTCACGGTGCGCGCCCCGAAAAGCGTGGCCGGGATGAGCACGGCCATGACCACTGCGGCCACGATGCCGGAAAAGGTGACCTGTTCGGCGATGCGCCGCTCCACGTAGGCCGCTGCGGAGGAGGCCTCGGCAAGCACCTCGGCCACGGGCGCGATCTGCAACAGCGCCTGCCCGGGCCCGGCCGGGGCATAGGCCCACAGGCTGTCGCGGCCCTCGAAGGACAGGCGGCGCACCCCGGCCCGGCCTTCGGCCACGTCCCGGGCCACCTCGTCGAAAATCTCCCGGTTTTCCGAACGCACGTGCTCCGGCTCCACCCGGGCCAGCCAGGCGTGGCGGCCGCGCCCGGGCCGCGATCCGGCGGCGGCCAGGAGTTGCCGTTCGCCGCCGGGCGCGTCTGTGCCTTCGGGGGTGACCAGAAACGAGGCCAGCTCGTGGGAGATGTGGCCGCCCGGGGTCAGCCCGGCCAGCAGGTCGTCCAGGGGGGTGGTGATGGCCGTGACCCCGAGGGGATGGCCCGAGGCGTCGCGCACGGCCATGGCCACGGTCAGGACGATGCGCTCCAGGGCCGGGGCCGTGTAGGGCACGGTCCACACGGGATCGTCCGTGGGCGCGGCGGCCAGGGCCGAGCGGTACCAGAGGGAGCCCCGGGGATCGAACAGGCCGGGTTGCCTGCCCTCGGTGGTGGTCACGGCGGTCAGGCCGCCGGTGAGGGTCGCCAGCCGCCACAGGGGGAGGCTGTCTGGCCGGGAAAGTCCCGCGAAATCGGCCGCCAGGGGGGCCAGCCGGGCCATCTCCGGACGCAGGGAAGCCGGTGTGACGCCGGGTGGGGCGGTAAAAAGCAGGGGGGCGTCCGCAAGCGTGGCCGGGGACAGGGAGCCGTCCGGCCCGAGCAGCCGGTAGCCGGGCTCCTCGGCCTCGCCGTGTCGCGGCATGCCCTGGCCCCTGAGCCTGATCAGAAAGGAGGCCGCAGCATCCGGTTGCGGAGCCGGGCCGAGCAGGCGGCTTTGCACCGCAGCCGCCTGGAGCCGCAGGAGCAGGGCCAGATTGTCCCGCTTGGCGCAAAGGAGCCGGGCATGGTCCTCCACCAGGTCGGCCATGCGGCCCTCGGCCTCGCGCACCAGAAAAGCCGCCACATGTCCGGACAACTCCTGCCCCAGCCGCTCCATGCCGCGCACGGCATTGAGGCGCAGGGCCGCGAAGGGCACCAGGGAGAAGCCCAAAAGCAGGACGAAGAGCTTCCAGCCGAGCTTCATGGCCGGACTCCCGGGCCGGGATGACGGGCGGGCGGATTCATGGTGCGGATGGTAGCTCCCCTGGGGCGCGTCGGCAATGCCCCGAATGCGCCATGGACCGAATGCGCTGTGGACCGGATGTGGCATGGACTGAATGCGGCATGGCCGGGATGACGCCTCCGTTATTGGGACGGCGTTCCTGGGACGGCGTTCCGGGGCGGGCGCTGGCCAGGGCGGCCGGGAAGGAGTCCTCCCGGTCTTCAGGCCCATGAACGCCTGTGGCCGGGGAACGGGCCGCTGGCCACGATCTCCCGGAATTCCTTGACAAATGCCGGATCGTGCCCATAACCCCCTTTTGTCCGAAAAAGGAGGGCGCATGTCCGGGACCGGTTACGTTCACGGCTACGGCAAACGGGAGGCCGAACGCCTCCTAGACCAGGCAGGCGGCCTGGCCGGGCTTTTGCACCATGATACGGGCTATCCCCCGGGGGCCACGGTCCTGGAGGCCGGGTGCGGGGTGGGGGCCCAGACCGTGATCCTGGCCGAAAAAAGCCCGGGCGCGGAGATCACCAGCGTGGACATCTCCCCGGATTCCCTGGCCCGGGCCGAGGCCTCCGTGTCCGAGGCCGGGTACCGCAACGTGCGCTTCCGGCAGGCCGACATCACCCGCCTGCCCTTTCCGGACGACTCCTTCGACCACGTCTTCGTGTGCTTCGTCCTGGAGCACCTGCCGGACCCCATGGCCGCCCTGACGGAGCTTTTGCGCGTGCTTAGGAAAGGGGGAAGCATCACGGTCATCGAGGGCGACCACGGCTCCTGCTATTTCCACCCCGAGACCCCGGCGGCGCGTACGGCCTGGGACGGGCTGGTCCGGGCCCAGGCCCTGCTTGGCGGCGACTCCTGCATCGGCAGGCGGGTCTATCCCCTGCTGGCCCAGGCGGGCTTTGGCGACGTGCGCGTCTCGCCGCGCCTGGTCTATGCCGACGGGTCGCTGCCGGAGGTGGCCGAGGCCTTCGTGCGCAAGATCATCGTGCCCATGGTGGCCGGGGCGCGCCAGGCGGCATTGCGGGAAGGCTTGGCCGACGCCGCGACCTTCGACGCGGGCCTGGCCGACCTGATGCGCACGGCCGAGCCGGACGGCACCTTCAACTATACCTTTTTCAAGGGCACGGCCCGGAAATGAGTCCGGAGAAGGAGCCTTCCCCGGAAGGCTTCCTGTGGCGGGCGGCCTGCCGGGTGGCCCCGGTGGTGCTGGGCTACGTGCCCGTGGGATTCGCCTACGGGGTTTTGGCCAAAAACGCCGGATTGTCCACGGCCAATATCCTGTCCATGTCCGTCCTGGTCTTCGCCGGATCGGCCCAGTTCATCGCCGTGGGGCTTCTGGCCGCCGGGGCGTCCATGGCCGGGATCGTCCTGACCACCTTCGTGGTCAACCTGCGCCATCTGCTGTTTGCGGCCGCCCTGTCGCCGTCCCTTGGGTCGTGGCGCAAGCGCGACCTGTCGTTTCTGGCCTTCGAGCTGACGGACGAGACCTTCGCCCTGCACGCCGGGGCCCTGCGCCGGGGGCCCCTGTCCCGGGCCGAGACCCTGGCCGTGGGCGTCATGGCCCAGGCCGCCTGGGTGGCGGGATCGCTGCTCGGGGCCGTGGCCGGGGCGGCGGTGGGCGACGTGCGGCCCATCGCCCTGGATTTCGCCCTGCCGGCCATGTTCATCGCCCTTCTGGCCGGGCAGGCCAAAACCCGCCTGCATCTGGCCGTGGCCCTTTTTTCCGGAATCCTGTCCACGCTTCTGGTTCTTTCCGGAGTGGACCGTTTCGGCGTCCTGGCCGCCACCCTGGCCGGGGCCGCCCTGGGAACCCTATGGCAATCCTGGATCAGACCGGCGTCTTCGTGACCATCCTGGGCATGGCCCTGGCCACCTACCTGCCCCGGGCCGCCCCCCTGGTCTTTCTGTCCGGCCGCACCCTGCCGCCACTTGCGGTGCGCTTTTTGGGGTTCGTCCCGGCGGCGGTGCTGGCGGCGCTGCTTTTCCCGGCGGTCCTCGCCCCCCAGGGGAGCCTGGATGTTTCCACAGACAATGTGTTTCTTCTGGCCAGCGTTCCGGCCGCGCTGGTGGCCTGGCGCACGGGCAGCTTCTTCGGGGCCGTGGCCGCAGGCATGGGCACGGTGGCCGCCCTGCGCCATTTCCTGGGATAGGGACGGGCGTTTCGGTCAGGCGCCGCCGTCCTTGGCGGAAGCGGCGGCATGTTCCGGGCCGGTCATCTCCTGCCAGGCGGTCATGACCTTGGCCGCTTCCCGCTCCAGTTCGCCGAAGGCCGTGGCGGCCCCGGCCGCGTCACCGGCCCTGGCCGCCTTCTCCAGGCGCGCGGCGGCCTCGCGGCAGGACAGGGCGCCCATGGTGGCCGTGGCGCTTTTGAGGATGTGGGCCGTGCGGGCCAGCCCGCCCAGATTTCCCTCGGTCAGGGCCGTCCTGGCTGCGGCAATTCCCGAGACCGTCTCCTTGGCCCCCACCGAAAGGATCAATCCGTATTCCTCCTCCCTGATGCCCAGGTGCCGGGTGGCGTAGTCCTTGTCCAAAACGGGCGGCGAATCCCATTCTCCGGGCGTCGCGCCCCGGGCCGTCCCGTCTTCCCGGCCGCCGGGCGGCGCGGGCGAATCCCGGTAGGCGTCCCGGGCGACGGCCGCCCGGTGCAGGGCCCGGGCCAGTTCTGCCTGGGAGACGGGTTTGGTCAAAAAGCCGTCCATGCCGGCCTGGATGCATTCCCGGCGGATTTCCGGCAGGGCGTGGGCGGTCATGGCCAGGATGGGGATATCCGGCCTTTTGACCCGGACCCGGCCGTCGCCGCCCCGGCGGATGCGCCGGGTGGCCTCCAGGCCGTCGATATCCGGCATTTCGATGTCCATGAGCACGGCGTCGAAGGCCTCTTTGGCCAGGGCCTCAAGGGCCTTCCCGGCATCCGGGACATGCCGCGTGTCGTGTCCCAGGCGCGAGAGCATGAGCGTGGCCACCCGGGCGTTCAAGGCGTTGTCCTCCACCAGGAGCAGCCGCAGGGGGCGGGTGCCGGGCAGGGAGAGCCGCGCGTCGTCGGCGTCCAGGGCCAGGTCCGGATTGCCCGTCTGGAAGACGGCGGCGAACTCGAACCGGCTGCCCTGGCCGAGCCGGGAGCGCACCGTGATGGTCCCGCCCATGAGTTCCACGAGCTGCCGGGAGATGGACAGGCCAAGGCCCGTGCCGCCGTAAGTGCGGGTGATGGAATCCGTGGCCTGGGTGAACTTCTGGAAGATGCCGTCGAGCTTGTCCTCGGGGATGCCGATGCCCGTGTCCGTCACGGCAAAGGCCAGGGTCACCCGCTCTCCCGCGTCCCGGGCCATGGGCAGGCGGTCCACGACGATGCGCACCTCGCCGGACGGCGTGAATTTCACGGCGTTCCCGGCCAGGTTGAAGATCACCTGGCGCAACCGCACGGGATCGCCGCGCAGATATCCCGGCACGTCCGGGGCCACGGCCAGGGTCAGGTCCAGGCCCTTGCCCGCGGCCTCGGGGGCCAGGGCCTTGCGCACGCCTTCCAGCATCCGGCGCAGGTCGAAGTCCACATGCTCCAGGGTCAGTTTTCCGGCCTCGATCTTGGAGACGTCGAGGACGTCGTTGAGCACGGCCAAAAGATGGGTGGCCGAATCCTTGACCACGCCCAGATATTCGCGCTGTTCGGGGCTGAGCGTCGTGGCCAGGGCGGCCTCGGTCATGCCCGCCACGGCATTGAGGGGCGTTCGGATCTCGTGGCTCATGGCCGCCAGGAAGTTGCTCTTGGCCCTGGTTCCGGCTTCGGCGGCGTCCTTGGCGGCGCGCAGGTTCTCCTCGAGCTGTTTCTCCACGCCGATGTCGTCGAAGGCGAAGATCACCTCGTGCAGGGGATGCAAGGGGTCCAGGGACTTGGCGTAGAGGCGCACCCAGCCCGTGCCGCCGTCCTTGAGGCGCACGTCCTCTTCGCTGCGGAAGATCCCGTCCCGGTTCAGGGCCTCCAGATAGCGGGCCTCGAATTCCGCCGCGCCCATGGCGTCGGTATAGATGAGGGAGAGGGGTTTCCCGGTCAGTTCCTCGGGGCGGTAGCCCAGGATCTCCGCCCCCTGGCGGTTGATCTTGCGGCATACGCCGTCCTGGACCAGGGCGATGCCCACCAGGGTGTTCTCCACGATGGCCTCGAGCTCGGAGACGGCGTCGCGCAACTGCTTTTCGGCCATGGTCCGCTCGGTCACGTCCAGATAGGTGTACAGCCGCCCGCACACCATGCCGCCCACGCGATAGGTTCTGGCCCGGCGTTCCAGAAGCCTGCCGTCGGCCATCTCCACCACGTCCACGGCCTCCAGGGTCAGGTCGGCGAGGAGCACGTCCACCCGGGAGGCGAAGGCCGCCGGGTCTTTGGTCCGGTCGGCGGTGGCGGCCATGCGGGCCTCGGGCGTGGGCAGCAGGGACCAGTCCCTGGACAGGCCGAACAGTTCGAGGAACCGGTGATTGACGGCCACGATGTCCCGGTTGGCAGCCACCACCAGGATGCCTTCGGCCGTGGATTCGATGGTGGCGGTGAGCAGATCGAGCAGCCGGGCGCTCTCGGCCCGGGCCCGTTCCCGTTCCTGGATCTCGCCGGTCAGCCGGGAGTTGGCCGACTCCAGGTCGGCGGTACGCTGCCGGACCTTGGCCTCGAGGGTCCGGTTGGCCTCCTCGATCTGTTTTCTGGAGGCCTCGATGCTGGCGGCGTTGTCCCGCAGGGTCAGGGACATGGCGTTGAACGCCCCGGCCATGCCCCCGATCTCGTCGCCGGTGACGAGGGTTACGGTTTCCCCGGGATGGCCGTCGCGCACCCGTTCCATGGCCCCGCGCAGCCGGTTCACCGGGAGGATGACCGTCCGGCGCAGCAGCCAGTGCAAAAGGCCGATGGTCACGACGAGGTTGACGCACAGGACCGCAACGAAAAGCAGGGCCATGGTCCGCCCCTGGCGGTCCAGATTCTCGGTGGAATAGGTGATGCGCACGAACCCCACCACCTCCCCGATCATGGTGATGGCCTCGGCGTAGACCAGGACGCTGCGCTCGCCGGCGAGGGTTTCGAAAAATCGCGGCCCGGCAGCGAGTCGCGTCCTTTCCTCCAATGTCAGGGAGAGACCCGTCTCGTGCCCCGCAAGGCCGAAGATCGATCCGTCCGGAAGATAGACGGCCGCCCCCAGCACGTCCCGGACCTTGACCATCTCGCCCAGGGTCGCGGCCACGGCCCGGTCCTGGCGGGCGAAGATCTCGTTGGCCAGGGATTCGTAGCGCTGGGCCACCACGCTGTCGAGAAGCAGCCGGATGTTGTCCAGGGCCTCCCGGCGTTTGTCCGCGGCATAATAGGAAAGAAAGGAAAACGAGATGATGGCCACCAGGGTAAAGGTGAACAGGATGCCCAGGTTGATCTTGGAGCGCAGGGGCAAGGCGGAACGTGTCGGCATGATGGACCCGGACCTCACCGGAAGGAGCTGAAAAAGACGGCCTGGCCGTTTTCGAAGCGCATGATGCACACCTCCTTGTCCAGGGGGTTGCGGCCGGGGTCGAAGGTGATGGACCCCGTGCCGCCCTGGACGTCGCGGGTCCGGGCCAGGGCCTCCCGGATCATGTCCCGATCCAGGCTTCCGGCCCTGCGTACGGCGTCGGCCAGGACCATGACCGCGTCATGGGCCAGGATGGCGTCGGGCTGGACCGGATCGCGGCCGTGGGCCTTCCGGTAGGCCTGGGCGATGTCCCTCCCGGCGGCCAGGGGGACGTCGGGATGCCAATGGGTGGTGTAGAAGTGCCCGTTGACGGCCGCCCGTCCGGTGTCGGCCATGGCCGGTCCCCATCCGTCCCCGCCCAGAAACGTGGCGGTGATGCCCAGGGAGGCGGCCTGGCGCACGATGTGCCCGGATTCCAGGGCGTAGCTCGGCAAAAAGACCACGTCCGGGGCGGCGTCGGCCACGGCCGCAAGCTGCGCGGCGAAGTCCGTGTCGTTGGTTTTGAAGGGCTGCTCGCTGACGATGCGGCCGCCCGCGGCGGTAAAGGCCCGCGAAAAGGTGGCGGCCAGGCCCTGGCTGTAGGAACTGCCCACGTTGACCAGGATGGCGGCGGTTGCGGCGGACAATCCGGTCCTGGCGAACCGGGCCAGCAGCTCGCCCTGCTGGTCGTCGGTGTAGCAGACCCGGAAGATCCATTCGCCCGTCCGGGTGACGTCCGGATGGGTTGCGATGGAAGCCACAAACGGCACCCGGGCCTTCTGACAGACCTCGGCCATGGCAACGGTCATGCCGCTCCACGGGCCGCCGACCACGGCCGTCACGCCCGCCTCGACGGCCCGCAGGGCGGCCTGACGGGCGCCAAGGGGCGTGCCTGCGTTGTCGAAGGTCACGAGTTCCACCCGGCGTCCCAAAAGCCCGCCCGAGGCGTTGACGGCCTCCACGGCCAGGGCGGCGCCGCGAAAATCCTGCCCGGCCGTGCCCACGGAGGGCTCGCCGGTTTCGGCGTAGATGGCGGCGATGCGGATGGGCTCGCCGGATGATGCGGCAAAGCAGGGGCGAAGAACAGGCCCGATGACCGCCGCAAGGCACATGAGCGCCATGAGCGCCATGGGCGCCATGGTCTGCAGCCGGCAGGCCCGGGCCGGGAGGGTCGCTCCTCGCGCCGGGGCGGTAAGGCCGTTAGGGCGTCTGGCGGGCATCGGCAGTCCCATCCGGAGAGACGGTGCGCAAAAGGCCGGACTTGCCGTTTCGAATCTCCATGATGTGCACGCTTTTGGTGATGCCTCCTCCCGGGGAGAAGGCCAGGGCGCCGGTGACCCCGGGGACGTCGCGCATGTCCGAAAGGGCCTTGGAAAGGGCCTCGGGAGAGAGGATGCCGGCGGTGCCGGCCGCCTTGGCCGCCACATGCACGGCATCGTAGGCCAGGGCCGATCCGGCGACGGGGCGGCGGTTGAAGCGTCCGGCATAGGCCGCAATGAATCGCTGCGAACGCGCATCGGTCATGCCCGGATCCCAGTGGTCCGTGTAATAGGCCCGCCTGGGCAGGTCGCCGCGCAGATCCTGGAACCGGGAACTCCCCCAGCCGTCACCGGCCAGGGGGATGGCGGTCAGCCCCGCCTCATGCATCAACTTGATCATCATGGACGCGTCGAGCCAGTACCCGGGCATGAACACCACATCCGCCCCGGAGCGCGCCGCCTCCTCCACCACCGCGTCGAATTGGCGCTGGCGCATCTTGTACTCGATTTCAGCCACCACCGTGCCGCCAAGCTCCAGAAAGCGTTTGCGGAAGGCGTCGGACATGGCCAGGGCGTAGGCGCTGGTGACGTCCGTGAGGATGGCCGCCGTTTTCGCGGCCAGATCCTGGCGGGCGAAGGCGGCCATGACTGCGGCCTGGGCGTTGTCGTCGAAACAGACCCGGAAGACGTGGTCCCCGACCTCTGTGATGTCCGGATGCGTGGCGATGACGGAGATGATGGGGATGCCGCTGTCCTGGGCCACCTTGGCGACTTCCAGGGCCTGGGAGCTGTAGGAGGGCGCGAAAAGGATGGCGGCTCCGGCGGCAATGGCCTCCTTGGCGGCGGATTTGGCCGTGATGGGCGTGTTGCGGGTGTCGTGGGCGGTCATGACGATGCGCAGCCCGTCCGGTTCGGCGGCGTTGATTTCTTCCACGGCCAACAGCGCCCCGTTCCAGATGTCCGACTCCTCGGGCGAACCGGGTCCGGTCAGGCCGATGACGAAACCGATGTGCAGCACGGTTTGGGCATGGGCCACCATATATGAGGCGGCAAGGCACCACATGCAGAACAACAGGGCGGCGATACGCCGCCACGGGGGCGGGATGGCGCACGGCATCGGCGGCGTGGCGAACCGCCACCGCATGGCTTGTGCAGGAAGAAGACGGCAGGGGGAGGTATCCATGGCGTTCTCCATGGGATGTTCCCGGGGGCGGGCCTCGTCTCCGCCGGGGGCGGGACGAACCGGATTAGCTGGAAGGATACGCCTTTTTTGGCTGTGATGTCAAAATGGCGCCGGGAGCGAGGCTCAGGGAACCACGCGACGGGCCTTGGCGTAAACCGAGGTCCAGTAGGGATCGGTCAGGCGGGCCTCGCGCACCCGGCCGCCGGAACTGGGGCTGTGCACGAAATAGCCCGGGGAGGTGGCGATGCCCACATGCAGGTCGGCGCGTTTGAAGGAGGTGGTGAAAAAGACCAGATCGCCGGGAAGCAGCTCCGAGGAACGCACCGGGCGGCCGATCCGGCTCTGGTCGCTGACCGTGCGCGGCACACGCAGGCCGTTTTGGGCAAACGCCCATTGCACGAGGCCCGAGCAATCGAAGCCCTGTGCCGGGGTGTCGCCGCCAAATCGGTAGCGGGCGCCGATCTGGGACCGGGCCGTTTCCGCGACCCTGGCCCCGAGGGCGTCGCCAAGGGGCTTAGGCTGGGGGGACGACGCAAAAAAGGCGCATCCCGGCAAAAAAAACGCCACGGCCAGCACGAGGGCGGCCATGATCCGGCCGGACCCTGGGACGCGCTTCCGGAAGCCCTGGGAAAAACCATGCCACACGCCGTATTCTCCTCGCCGACCGTCTTGAGGAACGTCTGACGGCCGATCGCGCATTCCTGGTCACGCCGGGATCGCGCTGCGGGTTTTGCGCCATCAGCCCGGTGTTTTGCGCTATTTTTATGCGCAATCACCGCTTTTTCGGAGGGTGATTGCGCGTTTCACGCCAGATCCGCCACGTCCAGGGCCGGGTGGTAGCGGGTGGAAGGACCGCGGCCGGATTTTCGCAGGAAGCCCTTGTCCACCAGTTCCTTGAGATCATGTTGGGCGGTGCGGTCGGGAACGTCCGCTCCGGCCGCCTCCTGATAATCCTGCCGGCTGATGGCCGCAAGGTGGCCCAGGGCGGACAGGGCCTTGCGCTGTCTGGGGTTGAGGCCATTGGCGGATGCCCGCGAGCCGGGAGCCGGTTCCGGGGGGCGGGGAGGCTGGGGCGGTGGAACGGCCGCCGGGCCCGGGGGCTCCGAAGCGGGATTTTCGGGCGTCCCGCCCGGGAAAGCGTCGCGAAGATCGCGTGCCCCGCCGGGGACGGGAAGGCCGGGGGCGGCGGCTTCCTCGGCGTCGTCGGGAAGCAGGCGGGGGCATTCCTCGCCGAATTTGATGTCCTCGGCATAGATGACTTCCCGTTCGGCCAGGGCAACGGCCCGGGTCAGGCAGTTTTTCAGCTCCCGCACGTTCCCGGGCCAGTCGTGGCGCATGAGCTTTTCCAAGGCCCCCCGGCTCAAATGGGCCTCGCCCTTGCCCGTGAACCCGGCTGCCTGGCGCAGGAAATGCCCGGCCAGAACGGGGATGTCCTCCATGCGTTCGCGCAAGGGGGGGGTGGCGATGGTCAACACCTGGAGCCGGTAATACAGGTCTTCGCGAAATTCGCCCTTTTGGACCTTTTCCTTCAGGTTGACGTTGGTCGCCGCGATGACCCGGGCGTCGAACTCGACCTCCACGTCGCTGCCCAGGGGCCGGATGCGGCGCACGGACAGGGCCCGCAGCAGGGATTGCTGGACCTTGGCCGAGGCGTTGCCGATTTCGTCCAGGTGCAGGGTGCCGCCGTCGGCAGCCAGGAAGGCCCCCTTGCGATCCGACTTGGCCTCGGAAAACGCCCCTTTGACGTGGCCGAAGATGGCGTCCATGAGCAGGTTCTCATCCAGGGCCCCGCAGTTGATGGAGATGAAGGGCTTGCCGGACCTGGCGCTTTGCTTGTGGATGGCCTCGGCCGTCAGCTCCTTGCCGGTGCCTGTTTCGCCGATCACCAGGACGTCGGCATCGGCGGCGGCGGTCTTGTTGATCAGGGACAAAAGGGCCGTGATCGGAGGGCTGCCCCCTAAAATGTCGCCCGCCTTGGCTAAAAGCGCGCCGCCGTCCAGGCGCACGGTCTCCCGGGATTGCACGGTGCGCAGGTATTCCTCCTTGCGCCGTATTTCCTGGTCCTTGGCCGCAAGGGAGGCGATCAGATCGTTGATGGCCCTTTTGAGGACCGAGGTTTCGTGGTCGCTCTCGGGAAGCTCCACGCGGCGCAACCGCTCCTCGCCGTGCATGGCCGTGACCTCCCTGGCCAGGCGCAGGATGGGGCGGGTGATGATCCGGCTGAGGAAATAGATGAGCAGGGAGACGGAAAGCATGGAGGCCACGCCGATGCCGAACATGACGTTGAACTGGCCGAATTCCGCGGCCCGGGGCAAGAGGCTGCGGTCCACGTAGATGATGCCGCCGATCACCTCGCCGGGGGCGCCGGCCTTCACCGGAAAGCGCACCGGGGCGTAGCCGAGGAATTGTTCGCTGGCCACGGACTTGGAGTTGAAAAATTCCGCAAAGGTGCTGCCCAGTCCCGAGCGTCCCTCACGCACCTCCTCCAGCATTCGCCAGTATTCCACATGCTGCTGGGAGGGCCGGAACCCGGCCTCAAAGCCGGTACGGCCCTGATCCCCGGTCAGCCCGGACCTGGCCAGTTCCACGGACAGCTCCCTTTCCAACTCGTCCGCGTTTTCCGATTGGAAGAGGATCCAGCCCTTGTCGTCGAAATAGAAGCTGTAGCGGTTTTCGGCGGCCCGGGAGAATCCGTGCAGGGGCGACTTGGGCGAGGTGAAGACGGACAGGATGTTGCGGGCGGCATGGGCGTCCAGGGACAGGATCAGGTAGCCGCGCAGCGAGTCGTCGGCGTTCAGCACGGGGGTGACAAACCGAAAGACCGACAGGCTCAGGTTGCCCAGGCCGGGGAGGGTGACGGTGGGCGGGAAAAACAGGTCGATGGGGCCGCTTGGCAAAACGTCGCCCGGCCGCAGCTCCCCGGCCCGCTTGGGGACGATGAGGGGGCTGTTTTTCATGAGCGCCGCCGACTTCACGGGGATGTCCACGATCTCGCCCCGGTTGCACAGCAGGTAGATCTGCTCCCCGGGGTCCACCCCGGCGAAGACCACTTCCCGGTAGCGTCCGCCGTAGACCGTGTTGCGGCTTTTCAGGAAGTCGGCCAGGGAGGCCCTGTCCAGAGGCCTGGTGGCCAGGATGGACAGCTCGTTGCGGCAGGAGGCGAAAAGCGATTCGATCTCATGGGCCTGGGCCAGGGTCAGGACGATGGCGTTGCGCTCCAGGGCGATGGAAAAATAATGGTTGAAAAGGAGATGGCTGGCATAGCCGGTGACCACCAGGATGCACACCACAGCCGGGATCAAGGTCACCAGGAGTTTTTTCCGGATGCTCCAGTCGGAGAGAAACCCCGAGATCTGGGGGCCGTTTTCGTTTTCCTCGAATCGCATGAAGCGCATGGGCGACGCCTCCCGTGGCGCGATTGGCGAACTGCCTGGAATTCCAAGGGGCGGGTCCGCGATTGAGGGCTCGCTGTTCGCGCCAGTCCCGGGGATAATTGCGCAAGAGATGGCGTGATTGTCAAGCGGGATGTGCGCAAAATCAAAAAAAATAAACAATATCATCGTTGTGAAAAAAGTGGCACAGGGGTTGCTTAAAGAGGGGAGCGTTTGCGATCCGCGAAAGCGGTTGGCGGGAAAAACCCATACAGGAGGGGCTTACGATGAAGATCATGGCGGCTCTCGATCTCTCCGAACACGCGGCGGGAATCCTGGAGAAAGCGGTCCAGCAGGCGAAGTCGTGCGGCGGCGATCTGACCATCCTGGTCATTGCCGAGGACTTCATGGACATCGGCGACTATCTGGGCGGTTCCCAGGTGGTGACGGAAAAATTCATGAAGGCGGCCGAGGCCGGAGCGGCGAAGTATGGCGCCAAGGCCAAGGAGTTGGGTGTCGAGGCCAAGGTCATGGTGGATCAGGGCGTGTCTCCGGCGGACCTTATCGTCAAGGTGGCCGAAGACCAGAACATCGACCTTCTGGTTCTGGGCAGCCGGAGCAAGAAGGGTCTTGACCGGTTCCTTATCGGCAGCGTGGCCTCCAAGGTGGTGGCGCACGCGCCGTGCTCGGTTCTGGTGGTGCGGTAGCTTCCGTCTGGCAGCAATCTCAAGGAGGAAAAGCGTAATGAAGGCACTGTGGAAAAAGATGACCGTGGCGCTGACGGCGATGTTTCTGCTCATGCCCATGGCCGCGTTCGCGGCCGGCGGCGGTGGCGAGGGCATTGTCATCGTGGCCGACACGCGCAAGCTGTCCGGGGTCATGGCCTGGTGGTCCAACCTGTATAACGAGAGCCATTTCTATTTCACGCTCCTGACCATCATCATCATTCCCATCACGGGCGTGATTTTCGGTGTTTTGGCGGACATCGTGATGCATTTCATCGGCATCGACCTCAAGTCCCGCGAACTGGCGGAACACTAGGCCGATACCCCGTCATCCATACGGCGCGGCTAAGGCCAAACCAACCTGGAAACGAGAGAAAACGAGGAAAGGAGCAACAGAATGGACTGGTTATACATCCTCATGCCCATCGCGGGCGTGAAAATATTCTGGCCGGGGCTTATCATCCTCGGCGTCGGCGTGGGCATCATCGGCGGATTTTTCGGGATGGGCGGGGCGTGGATGGTCACCCCGGGCCTGAACATCCTGGGATTTCCCATGGCCTTCGCCATCGGCACGGACATCGCGCACATGGCCGGAAAGTCGCTCATTTCCACCATGCGGCACGGCAAGTTCGGCAACGTGGACTACAAACTCGGCATGATCATGATCGTGGGCACCGTGGCCGGTTTCGAGGTCGGGGCTCAGATGATCATGTGGCTGGAACGCCTAGGCAGCGTGGACAAGGTCGTCCGCTACATCTATCTTGTCCTGCTGTTCTTCATCGCCTGGATGGTCTTCCATGACGTGGCCAAGCGCAAGGCCAAGCAGCGCGCCGCCGCCGCCGCCGGGCAGGAAGTGGACAAGCTGGCCACGGGCATCGAGTGGCACAAGACCCTGCACAAGATTAAGATCCCGCCCATGGTGCATTTGAACGTCGCGGGCATCTACTGCTCGGCCTGGCTGCCCATCTTCGTGTCCTTCCTCACCGGCTGGCTGGCCGGCATCCTGGGCATCGGCGGCGGACTTATCCGCATGCCGGCCCTGATCTATCTTCTTGGCTGCCCGACCCACGTGGCCGTCGGCACCGACCTCTTCGAGGTCATGATCTCCGGCCTCTACGGCGCGGGTTCCTACACCTACAAGGGCCGCACCGAGCTCGTGGCGGCCATCATCATGCTGGTCGGCGCGTCCGTGGGCGCCCAGGTCGGCTCCGTGGCCACCAAGTACATCAAGGGCTACGGCATCCGCATCGCCTTCGGCTTGGCGGTCATCGGCTGCATCATCTCCATTATCTTGAAGCTCATCCCCAACTACATCGCCGGAACCAAGGAAGTGACGGACATCATGGCCACCTGGCTGATCAACGGCCTGGTGGTGGCCCTGTCGGCCTACATCACCGTGAAGATGGTGCAGGGGGCCAAGCGGGAAATCGCCATGAAGAAGGCCCGGGGCTGATCGGGACGGCGAAACGAGGACAACAAAGAAGCGACAAGGAGGAATCCATGAGACGCATGTGGTTGAACCTGCTCCTCGCCCTCCCGGTGATGTTCATCCTGGGCTGCGGCGAGTACGGCAAGGTGGATCAGGGACGGGTTGTGGCCTTCGACAAGGAAAAAAAGATCGTCACCATCATCCGTGACAAGAAGATCGACACGCTCAACCCGGACTATTCGTATCTGCCGCCATTGACGTACAGTCTGCCCACGGATCCCGCCGAAATGGGGCCCGAGCCCAAGGCCGGGGGAAGGCTGAAGCTGGATATGGAAAAGAACGACCTGTACATCTACGATCCCGAGATTCAGAACTTTGCCCATGTGCCGTTCACGGTCGTCGAGAAGAAGATGGGTGTCGGCCGTGACGACGCCCTGGTGAAGGACAAGGTCTTCCCCATCGTGGATAAGGAAAAGAAGACCATCACCATCTATTCCGGACGCCAGAAGATGTATGCCGTGGTCCAGGTCGCCGAGGAATTCCTGAAGTATCCCCCGGAAGAGTGGGATGCCGGCGACGAAGTGCGCATCTACTACAAGGAAGACGGCAAGGCCCTGCGGTTCATGAACATCACCAAGACCGATATCTTCAAGAAGTAACCCCTCCTTGAAACGGCCCGCCCGGCCACAGTGGCCAGGCCGGGCGGGCCATGACAAGGACAAACGGACGGAGGACGTCATGAACGCCGAAACCAAGCTTCCCGCCCGAGAGCTGACCACCAGGCAGAAAATCGCCGTGATCACGGTGGATGTCCTGATTCTGGCCGAGGTCTGCGTGGCCATGTACCTGGCCAACGCCAACCCGGACGTGTTCACCTCGACCTTCATGAAGAGCTTCTTTTCCATGCTTGTGCCCACCCTGATCGCGGGGTATGTTTCCGTGCGGCTTCTGCGCGAAAAAGAAATACAGGTGGAATCGACGCAATCATGAATGGAAAAGCGGTTGGAACCCTGCGGGATATTGCGAGCCGCTGCGGCGGACTGTGCATGGCCATCATCGTCTTGTGCGTCATCGACGGCCTGACCTCGCAATTGCGGCAGGAATTCAACACCTACGACATGCTCCCGGGCGAATCCATGGTGGTGAACGGCCCCATGCCCGTGGACACGGCGGAAATCAAGGATCTGATCATTGAAGGACAGCGTGACGCCGTACAGCTTCACCCCGAATCGACGTACAAGGGGTTCTGGATGGGCGGCTTCATGTGGAAGGGCGAGGCCATTGCGGCCAAAGACGCCGCAGCCGGGAAGTACACGGTGACCGTGCGCGGGGCGACGGAGGAAAAACCCCACCCCGCCTTGACGTTCACCTTCCGGGTCTACGCCGACGCGCCGGGCCTGCGGGCCAATGCCGCCTCCTATGTCACGCGCTATGTGGGATTTCACCCGTATGCCACCGCCGCCTGGCTTTTGCCGCTGGCGATCCTGTGCGGGTCAACGGTCTTTTTTCTCGCCAAAAAAATGGAGCGGGACATGGCCGCAAGAGGAAAAGCCGAAATATATATGATCAAGCGTTCCCCCGAGGGACTGCAGATATCGTTCGGGCTGGGGAAGGATCATGGTGTGGAGCCGGGCGCCCTGGTGTGCGTGCAAAACGAGGCCGGGCTGACCGTCGGCCGGGCCAGGGTCACGGGAAGCACGGAGACCGATTCCACCGCCGTTCTGACCGGCGACGGACAGGCCGAACTGGGACATTTCGTCATGCTGGATTCCGTTGCGGCCCGCGAGGACGTAGCGGGCAGGGAATAAGCCGTATCGGAGCAGGCCATGCATTTCGCCATCCACCAAAGCCGGAAAAATCCCACCGCCTATCTGTTTTTGCGGGAACGGGACGCGTTCGATGCCGTTCCCGAGGGCATCCGGGAGGAACTGGGCAAGGTCAAATTCTTGCGCATGTCACGGGAAAAAGAGGATGAAACATCGGCCATCGCCTCGAAATACCAGGAGATCGTTCAGAATATCGGCTCCCGGGGCTACCACCTGATATTGTGGGCCTCCCAGGGCGCGAACGGCCGATCGGGATAAAGACGACATGGCGAGGGGGATGGAGCGCCACGGAAAAGAGCCCTCGCATGTCATCTGTAAGGAAACCCTCCGTCGAAACAAGTCCTCGCGGCATCCGGATCTCCGCCCGGTGCGGGCACGACGCGAGTGCCGCTCCACGTAACGCCACGCAGTATTTCAAGAAAAGGACGCTTTCGAAGTGCCGTCTGCGTAGTTCGCCGCGTTGGATTTCGAGGGCAGGGCGTCAGGCGCGGGTGAAGACCCCCACCAGATGGTCCCCGGCCTCGGCCACGGACAGCTTCCATCCGGACACCGTGGCCGCCTGATCCTCCAGGATCGCCAAGGCCTCTTTCTTCGTCCAAAATTCCAAGCGGTTGCTGCGGGATAAGCGGAGATACCAACCTATCTCCATGCCGACTCCTCAGCACATGCCGCGCAGATCCAGGGGCTGGCCGTCGTCCATGTCCGCCTCACAGTTTGTCGAAATAGATGAGCGTGCCCATGACCACAAATCCCACGGCCGCGACTTTTTTCATGATCCCAGGGGGGATGTACTGGCAGATGAGGCTGGCGAACAGCACGCCGATGAGGCTGACGGTCACCAGGGCCAGGGATGAGCCCACAAAAACGGTCCAGGGCTTTTTGGAATCGGCGGCCAGGAGCACGCAGGCCAGTTGCGTCTTGTCGCCCAGTTCGGCCACGAACAGCGTGGCGAAGGTTGTGGCCAAAAGCTTCCAGTCCATGCTTCACATCCCTCTGTGCATGTTGTGCGGGAGCGCCCGCGTTTGGGCCTCGAAACGCCGCGAATCCGCTTCGTCGGCGCGACACGGCGGGCGTCTTATCTGAGGTGGCCCCGGATGCTTGGACAGTTTTGCGGCGAGGATAAGCTATAGTCCGGTTGCTGCACATGCCGCCTTCGGGGCCGATTGGCCTTCTCGGTATACATCCATGGGCCGACGACCGTCAAAAGCCGTATGCGGCCGCTGCTCATTGTAGAAACGTACCCAGCTTCCAAGCGCCTGCCGGGCCTGGCTGCCAGTTTCCAGCTCTCGCAGGTGGATGCACTCCCATTTCACCGAGCGCCACAGGCATTCGATGAAGACATTGTCCATCCACTGGCCCTTGCCATCCATGGAAATGGCTACGTCGGCGTCCGTGAGGGCTGGGTGAATCCTGGCTGGTAAATGGCGACCCCTGGTCCGTGTTGAAGATTTCCGGAACCCCATATCTCTCCATGGCCTCTTTCAAGGCGGCTATGCAGAAACCCGTATCCATGGTGTTGGAAAATCAGCAGGACA
>Ga0228535_1000372_pt1 | contig 133260 bp, 90 predicted proteins | sample SJ1metagenome_FD_168457 | JGI IMG/M metagenome (GOLD analysis project Ga0228535, IMG submission 168457) | Enriched culture of PCE-dechlorinating microbial communities from Ithaca, New York, USA - SJ1 | ecosystem: Engineered > Modeled > Simulated communities (microbial... > Unclassified | place...
TTCCGCCTTCCCGTCACCGACAGTATCATCGGTCCCGAGGCGCGGATATTCCGCCACTTCCGGCCTGCTCGGTCCGGTGATGCTGGAGGTGGCGGCGAACGAGCACCGGGCAGCTAAATGAGGGACCACAGGAATCGTTGCGACGCATTGAGGAGAGCACCATGAAGAAGGTGAGCCTGTTCAGCGGTTGTGTCGTGCTTGTGGCACTTGCCGTGTGTGGCTCCATCAGCGTGGCCGGCGTCCCAGTGACGGCTGACGGTGATCTGGCCGACTCGTTGCGGCCTGTTCGACTTCGATCGCGTGGAGATCTCGGGGGCAAGGGAGGAGGAGGTCAGACTGTTCATCGAGAAGGTCCGGCAGGATAAGGATCCCATTCGCGGGCGTCGCTATCGGACGGTGCCCTGCACGATCGCTCCCGGGAGCCCTCTGCGGCAGGACGTTCTGGATCTGCTTGCAGAAACGTTCGGGCAGATTGAAGTCTGGCCTTTGCCGGAGTAGTATGGGCCACTGAGCGTGGCCACGCGGTGACGACGATTGGCGGTCGAAGAAGTCGCCTTATGTGTACAGGACGGGTATGCAGATCCTTTACGTGACAGACTTGCACGGAAATGTTGCCAGGTACGAACGTTTGATTGAAGTGGCACAGACGCTTGGTCCAGACGTCGTGATCAACGGCGGGGACATGCTGCCGAAGGATGGCGATCTGCATGAACAGGGGGCATTCATTACCAGGTACCTGGTGGAGCACTTCTCGCACTTCGAGCAGGTGGGCATTCCGTACCTGTGCTGTCTGGGCAATGACGACCTGGCGAGCTGGGACGAGCTCTTTGGGGCCACCTGTTGCCTGTTCGATGGCGTCTACGATGTCGCCCAGCAGAAGGTCTCGCTCGGCGGCTTGGATTTCATCGGCATGAACTGGGTTGCGGATTACCCCTTCCTGCTGAAGGATCGCTGCCGGATGGATACGGCCGACTTCATCTTCCCGCCCCAGCATGGCCGGGGGGTTCTCTCGAAGTCCGACGGCTTCCTGCAACTGGATGATTGGCCTGCATACGCTCGGCAGTTGCCTACGCTCGAACAGGAGCTGGCCCGGTTGCCGGAGCCTGATTCCCCTGAACAGGCAGTCTACATCATCCACATGCCGCCGGCGACGCTGGGCCTGGATGTCTGCGGCGGCGGGGAGAAAGTTGGATCCAAGGCCGTGTACAACTTCCTGACTTCGAGGCAGCCGAGGCTCTCTTTCCATGGGCATATCCATGAGTCCCCTGAGGTCAGCGGCGTATGGCGGGCAACGATCGGTCGGACGCTATGCATCCAGCCGGGGCAGTTGCAGGGGCTGACCTACGTCCTGGTAGATACGGTCTCAAAGGAGGCCGAGAGGAGGACGGACCCCTTGGCGTGAATCGGTGGCGTGGAACACGTCGTGTCCGGATCCAATCAGGTGGACCATTCTGGGGGACACCTTGGGATTGTCGAATGAAATGCGATGGGTAGGAAGGAACAGCCCCCGCGTTCTTTGATGAGGGAGAGGAAGCGAGACACACGCGGGGGCCTGTGGACGTTAGTGATGTCTGTGCGTCAGCAATTCATGCAGCCTGTGGCCGATTCCGTGCAGGCGGTGCCGCGCGTGCGGCTGTTCGGCCGGGCGGTCTCTCAGAGAGTTGAGGCTGTGCGTCAAGGCCAGAACCACCGCCAGCACCAGGGCGAACCAGACGTTGTCAGGGGCCAGCGGCTCGGCCAGAATAGGAAGCATCGCATTCATATCGAACCTCCCTGACACCAACCTGTGCAAATCGAGCATCCAACAAGATTGTAGCCTGGGCGGCGTCTTCGGTCAAGGAGATCCGCCGCGGGTATCGGTTCCCTCGCTCCTGGTGGCCGGGTGGCCGGGCTTGTGAAAGCCTCCCGATCGGCGTACAATCGTTCCATAGGCTGAATGGATGCCGCGTCATGAGGACGAGCACACAGGTCAGGGGTGAATCGATGGAACGTGAGGATAACCGGCTATGAAACGAATCTTCTGTGTGCTGATGCTGTTGGCGAGCGTGCAGCTCATCTTCGGTCGCGAGGGCATGGCACGGGCGGCTTTCGATCTCGTGGAGAAGGGCAGGCCCGCGTGCTCGATTGTTGTCGCCGAAAGCCCTACTCCTGCGGTACGGCTGGCCGCCCTTGAACTGCAATGCCATGTCATGAAGATCACGGGAGCGGAGATTCCCATCTGCTCGGAAAACGAACCGGTTGCGGGGCGTCGCATCCTCGTCGGTGAGAGTTCGATGACCCGGCGATTCGGTTTGCGAATCGAGGACTTCGAGCCACAGGAGTATCTGATCGCATTTCGACCCGACACGATCATCTTGATCGGCAGGGATTGGGAGGACACCGGGGCGAACCGCAAATCGCAGGGGCGATCCACGACGGATCAGTCGCTCCAGGACTTGCGACACCGAATCGACTACTGGAAGGCTGTGGGCTATCCGGATCGCAGTACAGGGGCGATCGAGCTTCCGGGCATCTATGACGACCAGGGGACATGTCTGGCCGTCTATGATTTCCTCGAACGCTTCTGCGGTGTGCGTTGGTATGGACCCTCTGGGCTCAATACTGTCATCCCGTCGCGTGCGACCCTTACCGTTGCGGGTGAAGATGTCCGACGATCCCCGGCCCTCAAACACCGCAGCGCGCTGGCCGGGGGCTCCTGGCCTTTTCTGCGGGGACAATGGGGCGATTGCACGCGGGAACAGATCCAGCTCCACTGGAGACGGATGCGTCTGGGTGGGGAGCGTTGGGCCGGCAATCATACATTCCACCGCAACACCATCAAGACCGTGTTCAATAATCCTGAGTATCAGTGCCGGAACCCACGAGGTCTGGGTTCGCAATTGTGCTACACCAACCCCAGACTGGTTAACCAGGTGGCGCAGATGGCACGTGACTACTTCGACGGCAAGGGCGAACTGCCTGAGGGATGGAAGGCCATGGGCGACTACTTCGCCATCGTCCCGGACGACAACATCAATCTCTGCACCTGCGAGGCATGCCAGGCACTTCTCCGGAACAAAGGGGATCGGAAGACCGGGTTCTTCAGCAGCGGCGAGATGAGCGACTATTGGTTCTCCTTTATCAATGCCGTTGCGCGCGAGGTGCGTAAGACCCATCCGGACAAGTACATCGCCACGCTGGCCTACTGGAACTACGCGGTTCCGCCGGACTTCGATCTGGAACCGAATATCTCGGTCGCTCCGTGCCTGCACACCTGCTACTATCCGGTGCATGCGGAGATGAAGGAGAACGACCTGCGGTTTTACAGGGGGTGGCAGGAGAAGTCCAAGGCGCCCATGTTCCTATGGGTGTATTATCACCATCCCATGGAGCCGGCCCTGATTGACAAATGGAAATGCTTCCCGCACGTCATGGTCCACGAGACGGCCCGGGCCATGCGGATGTTCATCCGGGACGGCGTTCGAGGCATCTTCGAGTGCGGCGAACAGGATCAGCTCGAGCAGTATGTCATGGCCAAGGTCTGGGACGATCCGGATGTGGACGTGGACGCGTTAATTGACGAGTTCTTCCGTCTTTATTTCGGCGCCGCGGCCGAGCCAATGAAGAGGTTCTATCTGCATCTGGAGGAGATCGCCTGTGATCCGACGAACTACCCGTCTCCGTATCACCGCCGCGATGGCATCGACTGGAAAGCAGTCGCGTGGGAAGGGCTGGGGACTGCGGAGCGGATGGCGGAATTGGGAGCCCTCATGAGCCAGGCACAAGAACTGGCTGGGACCGAGACAGACAAACAAAGAGTCGCCCTATGGGGTGGCGCGATCTTGGACTGGATGCGCCAGGGTCGCGAGCAGTATCTGGCCGCAGAGAAACAGAACAGGCAATGACCCGCGAGACGCCAATTGAAGGACCCGGGGTTCTGGATTGATGGGATGTGTGTATGCAGATTCACAGTTCTCGATTCGTGTGCCTTGTCATCGTTGCGTTGTCGTGGGCGTTGATCGCGGGGGCCGATGGTCATCAGGTGGTGATCAAGCCCAAGGAGTATCCGGGCGCCCTGAGGAACCCGCTCAAGGGGTTTCGTCCGGATACCGGTCCGCGGGCGTTTGCGCATGAGTACGGAACCCTCGCCCGATGCTACCTCAAGTGGAACGAACTCGAGAATAGCGAGAGCGACGGCATCGACAGAATCCTCCGCATCTGCAACCAGCGGTGGAAAGACGTCGAAAAGCACAACGTCAAGGTGATCCCCCGCGTCTATCTCGATTGGGACGAGAAGCCGGGCAATGAATACTGGCCTGCGGATATGCAGACCCACGATTACAGCAGCGACCAGTTCCGCAAGCGGGTTCGACGTTTGATCCAGCGGCTGGGGGAGTGCTGGGACAATGATCCCAGGGTTGCGTGGGTACAGATGGGGATCATCGGGTACTGGGGTGAGCATCATAATCCGTCGCCGAATGCCCGGATGCAGCAGTTGCTGGGAGACGCTTTCACCGCGGCGTTCCAGAACAAGAAGGTGACCGTTCGCCACCCCTGGGAATTCACAGACTATGAGTTCGGGATCTACTGGGACTCGTGGGCCCACATCCAGCAGATGGATACACACGGCGAAGGGATCGCCAAGCTCAACGCCGAACGGGGCCGCTGGAAGATCTGTCCGATGGACGGCGAATGTGCGTACAACTGGGGCCGATACCAGGAGCAGCCGGGCGATAATCCAAACGACACGTTGCGTGATCCGGTTCACCGGGATTGGCTGATCGACACGATCCGCCGGCTGCATGGCAATGACCTGGGCTGGGTTGCGAACTATGATGCAAGCGATCCGCTGGTCCAAGCTGGGGCCCAGGAGGTGCAGAAGGCGTTCGGTTATCGGTTCGTGATCGACGAAGTGCGATATGACGCGGTTGTGCAGCCGGGCCAGGCGTTCAACGTGAGCTTCTCGGTGCGGAACACCGGCTCGGCGCCCTTCTACTACAACTGGCCGGTCGAGGTCAGCCTGCTCGATCCTGCGTCCAGGGAGGTTGTGTGGAAAGGGACCTTCGAGGATGTCGATATCCGTTCCTGGCTACCAGGTGACCAGTGGAACAGCAAGACCAAGCAGTACGATACCGAGGCCGCGACTTATGAGGTTGGCGGTTCTTTCGCGATACCGGAGGATCTGGTCCAAGGCGACTACGTCCTGGCGCTGGCTATCCTGGATCCCGCGGGCATGGCGCCGGCAGTGCGTTTCGCTATCGAGAATCACTTCACCGGAGGCCGGCACCCGGTTGGTTTCGTAGGAGTGGGGAAGGTGACCCCGTCGACAGAACTGGACCCGGCGTCATTTGACGATCCGTCCCAGGACAGGACCTTGCACTATGAGTTGGCGCCTTCGGCTGACGCCTCCAGAGGCAACTGAGACGTACGAGAGCAACCAACCTGAGCGGCAGCGCTTGGAAAGGGACAAACATGAGCGGGAGGACGATCAGCATAGGTGTCGTGTTCGTGACCCTGATGGGATCAGCCTGGTGCGGGGCGGCTGGGACCGGAGAATCGAAGAACGAGGCCGCAACGTCCTTGGAGAAACTGGCGGTGGCGGTGAACGCCAAAGAACATGGTGCCGTTGGGGATGGACAGGCGGATGACGCCAAGGCGGTGCAGGCGGCTCTGGATCTGGCGGAGAAGCAGGGCCCCGTGTGTTTTCTGCCGGCGGGCCGGTACAGGATCAACGGTTCTCTGGTTGTACCTTCCGGCGTGACGTTGTGCGGGGCCTCGGGGGGTGTGCCGCACTCGGAGCATCCGATCGGGACGGTTCTGCTGGCCTATGGGGGCAAAGGCCAGGCTGACGGCGAGCCGCTTGTGACGCTCAAGCCCAACGCCGTGATTCGAAATGTGGTTATTCACTATCCCGAGCAGATGCTGCCGGATGTGGTGGCCTATCCGTGGACGATTCGCGGCGACGGGGAAATGTGCCAGGTGCTGGACGTCACGATCACGAACCCGTACCAGGCCCTGGATTTCGGCACCAAGTGGAACGAGTTGCACCTGATCCGGAACGTGTTTGCCTGTCCTCTCAAGACCGGCCTGTTCATCGATCAGTGCACGGATATCGGCCGGGTGGAGAACGTGCATTTCAACCCCAACTTCTGGACGAGGATGGCGCTGGAGCCCAAGTACCCCGGGGGCGATATCAAGGCATACCTGGAGAAGAACCTGGTGGGATTTGCGATCGGCAAAACGGACTGGGAGTACATGAGCAACTGCTTCGTGATCTTCCCGAGGATCGGGTTTCATTTCGATGATTTTGGGCACGGACCAGGCAATGCAGTCATCACGCAGTCGGGCTCCGATATCTGCCCCGTGGCGGTACGGGTGGACAAGACCCAGAATCACGCCGGCGTGCAGTTCGTCAACGGCCAGTTCATGGCCACCATCGTCATCGGGGAGGAGAACAGAGGGCCGGTGAAACTGGCCAACTGCGGGTTCTGGGGTGTGCCCGAGACGAAAGAGCAGATCGTCAAACACGGACCGAGCAGCCTGATCCTGAACGGCTGCCACTTCACCGGTTGGGATGCCGGCAAGAACGGGGACCCTTGCGTTCGGGCCGACGGGGGCCGTCTCGTGGTCAGCGGTTGTGATTTCATGGATGCGGGGAAGAAGGCCATTTTGCTGGAGAAGGGGCTCAAGGCCGCGACGATCACGGGATGTCTACTCCGCGGCGAGGATGGCATCGTGAATGAATCCGGGGCTGATGTGCAGGTGGGAATGAACACGACCCATTGACGGGTTCATCCGCCGTTCCTTGCGTCACTTTCTCCTCTGAACACCTGACGGTTGGGGGAGAGTTTGGTGATACGATAGGACAGAGATTCGATGGGGGGGCGAGTCGCATGGGGGCGAGAAGGTAGACGGGGCGGGCATGCAGGGCGAAGGCTGTGCGCATCGTGTGTGGGTTGACCTGTGTTGATCCGCGTACGACTACGAAGACTGCCTCGTCAGAGGAATTTGTGGGCGGTTTCTAGCTCCGGTAGTGCCCCGAGGTTGTGATAGAGGGCCAATTCCAGCGTCTTGAAGACCTTGAAGCCGTAGGCTCTTCTGGTGGTCACTTTCGCCTTGGGTTGGTCCATTTCTACAAGCCACGCGTATAGGTATCACCTCGCCGTGTCACACCGACCGCCGGATCGTGATCCGTTCGACGATTCCGTGGCGTTTTGTTCGGCTGCACGCACGCCGAGGTCGAAAGCCTGGAGATTCACCGCGGCAAAGGCTGACTTCGTCTTCTCTGCGATCACCCGGCGGAACGTCTCGGCTGGTATCGGCAGAACTCCGGTTTGAACCAGCCCTCCCAGCATGACCATGTTCATCGACAAGGGCGATCCGGCCGTCAACGCCAGGGCGGTCGCGTCAAATGCCACAAGGCGTTTGACCCGGCCGGCCAGCATCGCCAGGGCCGAATCGATCTGGGGGTATCGGGCCTTGCCCATGGCCACGGTGAAAGGCGGCTGGGGGGCGGTATTGCTGACGACCACGCTCTGGGCGCCGCATTTCTTCGCCGCCCGGATTGTTTCCGCAGGCTCGAAACCCAGCAGCACGTCCGCCGTCCCGTCGGCGATGCAGTAGCCCTTGCCGTCTCCCAGCAGCACCATGGACTCCACGACGCCTCCGCGCTGGGCCATCCCGTGGAATTCGGACATGCGGGGCGTGATACCGGCGGCGGCCGCGGCCTCGCCCAACACACGGGCCGCCAGGATGTTGCCCTGTCCTCCCACCGCCACGATCATGATACGGATTGTCTTCATCGATTCCCTTCCTTTCCAGGTAGCGCGGCAATGGCCTTCTCGGGACAGACCTGGGCGCACAGGGCACAGCCTGTACAGCGGTCGGCATCGATCTCGATCCGACCGTCGCGTACAAAAAACGCGGGACAGGCCAGTCTCGTGGTGCAGGCCTGGTGGTTGCGACATTTTTCGGGCTTCACGTGAAGAGGCCGTCTCTTGCGGGACCCGGGAAGGGTCCGCTCATACAGAGGGCAGGGCGCCCGAGCGATGAGAACTGACACACCCCGGCAGTCGGCGAGTTGTCGCACGGCCTCGACGGTCTTGCGATAGTGGAATGGGTTGATCGTCAACACGTTCTCCACCCCCAGCCCCTTCACCACGGCCTCGATGGATATCGGCTTCCTGGGGAGGTTCAAATGGCCCAGATCCACACCCGGGTGCGGCTGATGACCGGTCATTCCCGTGGTGCCGTTGTCCAGCACGACGAGGAGGAAATCGTGTTGGTTGTAGATCGCGCTAACCAGGGGCGAAAGACCGCTGTGGAAGAAGGTGGAGTCCCCGATGAAGGCCACCACTTTGCGTCCCGTGGCCCGCGCAAAGCCCCCCGCGGTGCCGACGCCGGCGCCCATGGCGATCAGGAAGTCGCCCATGTTCAATGGAGGCAGAAGGCCCAACGTGTAGCACCCGATGTCCGTCGGATAGATCGCCTCATCCCCGAAGACCTCGCGGACCGCGACGTAGGTGGCGCGGTGCGGACATCCAGGGCACAGGGTCGGCGGTCGGGCCGGCGCCTCGGGCAGGTTATCGGTCCGAATCGGGACCGCGGGCGCGAACGGCTGCTGGAAGAACGAGGCGATGACCTTCTTCACCAGCGTCGGGTCGAACTCGTAGAGCCTGGAGAAGAGCCCCTGGCCCTTGCCCTGGATCGAAAGCGTCAGGCCGGCCCTCTGGGCGCAGTTCCTCACGGCCTCCTCCAAATAGGGTTCGCCTTCCTCGACGACCAGCACCTTCTCACACCCTTCCAGGAATCGTTGCGTCAATTGCTCCGGGAACGGATGCGAAAAGCCCACGCGTAGAACCCGGAACCGATCGGCGATGCGTAACTCGTCCAGGGCATCACTGACGTAGCCGTAGCTTACGCCATTGCAGACGATGCCCCAGGTGCCGTCGCCCTCGATCCGGTTCCACGGGCTGCTGTCGGCAATCTCCGTCGCCCGTGCGATCTTGTCCAACAGCTTGGGGTGCAGGTTGCGTGATACGGCGGGGATGCACACATAGGCGAAGGGGTTCTTTTCGAACCGGCCCTTGGTGATCCTTTGGCGCAATGGGCCAAGAGTCACCATGCCGCTGGAATGGTTGATACGCGTGGTGGTCCGCAGAATCACCGGCAGCTTGAGCTCTTCGGACAGCTCGAAGGCGTAGGCGGCCATGTCCCTGGCCTCGGCGACCGTGGAGGGTTCCAGGATCGGCAGGCCGCTGAGCTTGCCATACCAGCGGGAGTCCTGCTCGTTCTGGCTGGAGAACATGAACGGATCGTCGGCCACGACGAGCACCAGGGAGCCCACAATCCCGGTATAGGCCAGGGTCATCAAGGCGTCCGAAGCGACATTGAGACCTACGTGCTTCATGCTGACCATGGTCCTCAGGCCGCACATGGCGGCGCCGGCCGCCATCTCCAGAGCGACCTTCTCGTTGGCGCTGTACTCGAAATAGAGGTCGCTCTCCTGAGAGATCTGGAAGAATTGCAGCGCGATCTCCGAAGAGGGAGTCCCCGGATAGGCGGCGGTGAATGCGACCCCGGCCTCCAGGGCCCCGCGGGCAATGGCCTCATTGCCCAGCAGGAGGACCTGTTCGCCGATGTTGTCTTTCAAAAGCCCATGCATGTACTCGTTCCTTTCGTGCTTCGTGCCGACTACAGCCGGCGTGTGTGTCCCGGGAATGGGAACTTGGCGAGAACGGCTCTGTCGCCGAGGCGTCGCTCGATCCGCATCAGCTCGTTGTACTCGGCGACGCGTTCGGACCGGGAGAGCGAGCCGATTTTGACCTGACCGACGCCGGTGCCGACGGAGAAGTCGGCTTCGAAAGGCAGCTCCGTCTCGCCGGAGCGGTGAGAGATGATCGCGGTCAGACCATGTTCCCGGGCCAGCTTGATCGTGTCGAGCGTCTCGGTGATCGTGCCGATCTGGTTGGCCTTGATCAGAACGCAGTTGGCGGCGTCGGTCTCAATCCCCTTGCGGACGAGGATCGGGTTCGTGGCGAACAGGTCGTCGCCGACGATCTGGACCTTGCCATCGGTCTTTGCCTTGAGTCGGGCGAAGCCGTTCCAGTCCTCCTCGTCGAGCCCGTCTTCAATCGAGACGATCGGGTACTTGCGGGTCCAGTCCGTCAGCAGATCGACCATCTCTTCGGTGCTGAGGACCTTGCCGTCGCGGTCGAGGTGGTAGCCCTCGTCGTCGTGGAACTCCGAGGCGGCCGGGTCCAATGCGATGACGAACTGCTCGCCGGGCTTGTAGCCGGCACGGTCGAGGGCCTCCATGATCAGCTTGAGCGGCGCCTCGTTGGAGGTCACCGGCGGGGCATAGCCGCCCTCGTCGCCGACGGTGGTGGGCCAGCCGTGCTCGCGGACGATGTCCTTGAGCACGTGGAAGGTCTCGGCCGCCCAGCGGGAGGCCTCCGCAAAGCTCGGGGCCCCGGCGGGCACGAGCATGTATTCCTGAAAGTCCGAAGAGTTCAGCGCGTGCTTTCCTCCGTTGAGGACGTTGATCAGCGGCAACGGCATGACGAAAGGCTTATCCGCAGGTTTGCCGCAGAGATCGGCCACGTGCTCGTAGAAGGGCTTGCGATGGACGATCGCGCCGGCGCGGAGGCAGGCGATCGATACGGCCAGAATCGCGTTGGCCCCCAGGCGGGACTTGTTGGGCGTGCCGTCCAGCTCGATCATGCGTCCGTCGATGGCACGGAGCTTGTCAACGTCGAAGCCTGCCAGCGCCGGGGCGATGACCTCGGTGATGTTCCGAACCGCCTTCAGAACGCCCTTGCCGTGATATCGCTCGGGGGCTTTGTCACGGAGTTCGAGAGCCTCGTGCCGGCCGGTCGACGCGCCGGAGGGGACCATGCCCGACACCTCCTTGCCATTCTCCAAATAGACGGTGGCTTCGATGGTCGGGTTGCCTCGCGAGTCCAGCAGTTCCTGGGCGGTAATCGCCGCTATCTTCATCCTATTCCCTTCAATAAAGTACCTGTGTCTCTTCTCTACGTTGTCGGCTTGAGCAGCCTGTTCTCCACGAACTTCGTCGAGTACTGTCCTCTCACGAAGCACTCATGCTCCAGGACCTTCTGATGAAACGGGATCGTGGTCTTGATGCCCTCCACCGCAAACTCCCGGAGCGCGCGCTGCATCCGGGCAATACACGCCTCACGGTTCTCGTCATAGGCGATCAATTTGGCGACGAGCGAATCGTAGTAGGCGGGTATCGTGTAGTCCTGATACGCATGGGTATCGACCCGGATTCCCGGGCCGCCGGGACAGCAGAGCCTGCTGATCGTCCCCGGCGAGGGCATGAACTTGTTGCTCGGATCCTCGGCGTTGATCCGGCATTCGATCGCGTGGCCTGTGGCCTTGATGTCCTTCTGACGGAAGGCGAGCTTCTCGCCGGAGGCGACGCGGAGCTGCTCTTTGACCAGATCCACGCCGGTGACCATCTCGGTGATCGGGTGCTCGACCTGGATCCGCGTGTTCATCTCCATGAAATAGAACTCACCCTGCCCGTTCAGGATGAACTCGACCGTGCCGGCGCCTTCGTAGTTCACGGCCTTCGCGGCCAGAACCGCCGCCTTGCACATTCGCTTTCGCAACGTCTCGGTCAGCGCCGGCGACGGGGTCTCCTCGATCAGCTTCTGGTATCGGCGCTGAATGGAACATTCCCTTTCGTTTAGATGCAGCGTGTTTCCGTGCCGATCGCCCAGCACCTGCACCTCGATATGACGGGCGTCGTCGAGGTAACGCTCCATGTAGACCTCATTGTTGCCGAACGCGGCCTGGGCCTCCGCCTGCGCGGCGCGAAAGCCGGCCAGCAGGCCCTCCTTGTCATGGGCGATCCGCATCCCCTTGCCGCCCCCGCCGGCGGAGGCCTTGATCAAGACGGGATAACCGATACTCTCGGCGGTCTTCAGGGCCTTGGTCTCGTCCGCGACCGTGCCTTCACTGCCCGGAATCACCGGGACTCCCGCGCTCTTCATGGTCTGGCGAGCCACCGCTTTGTCGCCCATCCTGCGAATGGCGTCGGGCGACGGACCGATGAAAGTCACATTGTGTTCCCGGCAAATCTCGACGAAGCGGGCGTTCTCCGACAGGAAACCATACCCCGGATGGACCGCGTCCACATTCGTGGTCTCCATCGCGCTGACGATCGCCGGCACGTTCAAATAGCTGCTCCGGCTGGGCGCTTCGCCGATGCAGACCGCCTGATTCGCCAGGCGAACATGCAGGCAGTTCCGATCCGCCTGGGAGTACACGGCCACCGTGGCGATCCCCAGTTCCCGGCAGGCCCGGATGACTCGAACCGCGATTTCGCCACGATTGGCTATGAGGACTTTCTGGAACATAATCGAGATCCCTTCTTCCCAGCGTTCGGTTTCGACGCCTCTTTGCGACTCAGCGCCGCGGCCAACGCCGCCACGGCATGGCGCGGCAGTGAGTAGCCGATCATGCTCGGGCGACCCTGCGGATCGAGGCTTCGGATCTCGATCCGATTCACGGTATGCGCCGAGACAGCCACAGATCCGCAACGGCAATTCGAAACCGGCAGGTCCCCGGCCCGGAGATCGGCGCCGCCGTCGTTCCACCACCGCGAGAGGTCTTCGGCCTCCTGCGTGGGCATCACCCAACAGAGATACCGTTCATCATCGGGCCGCTCGAAACAGCGGATTTCGATGCGTCCGTCTTTGGGCTCGATTTGGATCGGAGAACGTGTGTCATGCTTCATCATTCATCCCCTGCACGTCGGCATCCGCCTGCTCCACCTGCCGGCTCATTCTCTCACGATAGGCCTCGAGCTGAGAGGCCAGCCTTTCATCCGTCAGTGCCAGGACAGAGACGGCCAGCAAGCCGGCGTTCTGGGCTCCCGCCTTCCCGATGGCGGTCGTGGCGACGGGTATGCCGCCCGGCATCTGCACGGTCGAGAGCAAGGAATCCAAGCCTCCCAGATCCGAAGTCGTCATCGGCACGCCGATCACGGGCAAGGTCGTCAGCGACGCCATGACCCCGGCCAGATGGGCGGCTTTGCCGGCGCCGGCGATGATCAGCTTGGTTCCTCGACCTTTCGCCGAGCGCCCGAACTCGTGCGCCCGATCCGGCGTGCGGTGCGCTGAGATCACGCGCAACTCACAAGGCACGTTGAACTCCCGCAGCACCTTCGCGGCCTCGGACATGACTTCCAGGTCGGACTTGCTTCCCATCACAATCGATACGAGTGGGGTCATTTCTGTCGTTTCCTTTCCAAGTCGGATTGCCTAATAATCTGCGGCCTGTCCCGCACTTTGTTTTTTGCGTTGCCTCTCCATCCGGCCCGAGCCCTGTGACGCCCGGGCCAGACGATCGTTGACGGCAGCAATACACTCGCTCGATGCATATCCCGGCTCGGGCCAGATGCCTCACGACGTGGTCGTTCACCTGGGCCACCTCGGCCGCCTGGAGGCTCCCTTCCGCGATGCCGCGTTGATGGGTCACGATGAACAGCCTGAAGCTCTGTCCAAGCGACTGGAGCGCGGCAATCGTGTCCGGGAAGAACACCACCTGGGAAGGGCTGCGCAGGTGGCCCCGGTCCTCGATGAGAGTCCCATCGCGGTCCAGGAAGACAGCCCAAAATGCTCCTGCTACTGCCATGTCATGCCTCCCCGACATCTCCTTCCATCTTGAACCGGAAGCGAAGCCCTGTCTTGTGATGTCTCATCGCCTGCCCACAGCCTCTATTCGATATCGTCCCGGTATCCCGCGGCGGGAATGAACTTCTCATAGTCCTCCGCCTTGCCGCCCTCCAGGCAGCACGCGATGATTTCTCTGCCAAGGGGGTCCAGCTCGTCGGACTCGAACTGGGCCAGACACTTCCTGAAGAACGCATCGATCATGTGTGCTCCCTGATCGTACGCAACCTCTCCAACCTCCGGCTGCGTCTCAACGTGCAGGAGACAGCGGTCAACGAGTCGCCCCTCCAACTGCAATTGACGCGGGGTATAGCCAAGCAAGGAACAACGGGCGGGACGAAGTTGGTCCGGGCGGAAGTTCGCCACTCCCCGCCGGGCCAGATAGTCGCGTGCGATCCACTGCGGCATGAATCCGACCTGCCAAACGCCAATATACTGATTCGGGCAGAGAATGTACCGCATGCGCCTGTGCTCCACAAACTGGCGCAGCAGCAGGTTCGCCTGATTCACTCGTTTGCCCGTGGCGAAAGGCCAGTAGGAGCCGACGCCTTCCGTCGTCATTCCCTCGGTGTCCACGATGCTCGGATTGGCGTGACCCCGCGGCGACACCAAGCGCCACAACCACGCCAACGCCGGAGGGAGAACATGGACCAGGCCCACGATCCCGTACGTCGGGTGCTCTTTCGTGCAAGGCGGCGTGCGGATGCCGAAGCTGCGGACGTCCACCATGACCGTTTCCCCGATCGCATGAGAGAACGCCTTGCGCGGAATGATGACGCGGGGGTTGGGACAGGGCTTTCCGGGGGCGTCTTCGATATGCTCCCAGATCAAAGCGCGCCCGCCGGGAACCGTGTCGATATTCAGGAACAGCAAAGGCATCGACGGTTCGGCCGTCAACTTCTCCAGATGCGGGTCCGTGCCGTAGTGCGCAATGTGATTGACCCGTACGAACCAGGCATCCTCTGCGTCGCACAAGGCGAGTTTCCCCGATCCTTTCTGCAGTGACGGGTGACACAGCGCCATGTCGTCGTTGACCGGACGCAGTTCGCAACTGCGAGGGACCTCCAGGTACAGCCTCTCTCCGCTGACCGTGTTCTCGCCGATCATCAGACGACCGTCGGGTTCGCGGTGGGGTTGTTCCAGCATCTCGCTTTTGCCGCCGCCGCTGGCCCCTTCGTGCATGATCGTCATCCGATTGTCATAGGGCGTAATCACCTGAACGGTGGAACAATGCGTCGTCACCCATCCCTCGCGTTCGCCCAACTCCAACAGAACGCCGTAAATTCCCTTTTTGGCGCTGGGCCCAGGATAGAGATTGAAGGAGAACACCTCGTGCAGATCGTCTCTGCGGTTATGGACCACAACCTGCCGGCCGCCAAAATGCGTGTGCCGAAAGACCGGAGCGACGTAGACAATGGCCCGCGGCGTAAAGTCGGCCGGGATCTCTTGCACAGGAATGATGCCTTGGAGCAGGGCCAATCCCAGCGCAAAGAACCCCGCGTTGGCCGGAGCGACGACAATGGTGTCCAAGCCCATGCCGGTCCGACCCGCCACGAAGCCATAGGTCGCGAGGTCCTGGGCCTTCAACCAGGCGAACGTTTCCTGCCGCAAGGACTCGAAGTCCGTGCCGAAACGCTGTTGGAAAGTCTCTTTGTCGGTGGGGTGCGTATCCCCAACGACCGTGCAGTCCGGATCGCGCCGCCTCATGTAGGGTTCGAGGTAGTTGGTCGCCACCCCGTTGCGGACTCGCATGGTTACCGCCTCCCGGACTCGCCTCCCGTCAGGCAGGTCATACGCAGTCTCGAACGACTGGCGGCCTTGGCCGCCGCACGCGAGGTCGACCAGCTCTTCGACCGTGCCGGCCACATGCACGCTGGGACAACCCGCGAGGATGGCACGAAGCTCCTGCGGAGGATTGAATGCTTCCCACATGAGTTGTCTTTGTTCGGTAAAGGACATAGGCGTTTCTGGATTCCCAAGTTGCTCAGGATATAGTCGATTCCCCGGTTGCTCCTCGGTACAAGAGATCCGGACATTTTGGTGCAAACTCTTTTCTGCCATGTTCGTTGTTTCTTTCCTTCCTGTCTTGTCTTGTCCGGTCCGGCCGACGGCTCACCCGTCAATTCCTCGCGGCTCCATTGATTCCTCCATGAAGAGCATGAGGATGGCGTCGCCTGTCGGCGGGTCCAGACTGATGCGTGACTGCCGGACTCTGCGTCCCACGATTCTCGTCACGCCTTTCTCCAATTCCGCCTTGACCGCGTCGAACGCTTCGCAAGACAGCCTTTCGAGGCGTTCTCGCGAGCTGCGGTCGCGGGCATATTCCCGCTCGGCCGGGCAGATGACCTGCCGCAAGGTGACGATCAGGTGGCTGTCGTGCAGGTCCACCAGGATCGACTGCGGCCGTGCCGACATATAGGTGTCAAGAAACTGTCTCACCACCTTTTCGATCTTCTGCTGTTTTTCCATGCCCTTGTGCACGAGAGTCCCTTTCCTTTATCCGGAGTCCGGCGTGTTCCTCCAAACCGTGCTACGGAAGGCGCCCGGACATCCGGCGGTTATGCATTCCACAGGAAATCGGCCATAGGATGAACGCACCCCGGCAGGGTGCTCGCTGGCCAGCGATTCGACCGGCCACCCGTGCGGGCCGCCGTCAACGTGCATGAAGCCTCGGCAGGCAAACAAAAAAGCCGTCAGCAACCCGATCCCGGGTCACCTGACGGCCTATTTTCTTCAGCAGGCCGCTTCGCGCGGCCCCCTGTCAATCTGCCTGTATCACCGAATACTAAGCTCTATATTGTAGCAGGTAAGTATCTGTTGTCAAGAGTATTCGCATTTTTTTTCAGGTCTCGCTCTTGCGATCCTCGTACTGCGGAGGACCGTCGAGAGTGAAAATGATGACTCGTTCCCCGGTCGAGGTGCTGATATCCGTGTGCAGGCTCCGCATCCTGCGGCCGGTGATATCCTGAACGAGTGGCTCCAGCATGGCGCGGGCCTTCTCCAGCAGCTCGATACGCACCTGTTTGATCAGGGCACGGCCCTGGTTGCCGGTGTCCATTCTGGCCAGGTTCTTCTCCGCCGGCGTCAACACACCACGCAATCGCACCAATACCATATCATCGAGGATGTAGGTCTTGGTCTCATCGGGCCCGCGCCCCATGTACTCCTTCTCGAATCGGATGATGGCCTCACTGATCTCGGCCTCAAGCTGTCCTTTGGTCTTCACGTGTCTCTCCGTCGTTGCTTACAACACGCCCGCGGGAAGATCGGGCATCGCGCAGATCCGGCCTCCGCCAGATTGCCCCGGACGCATCTGAGGCGTCGTCATGCTCTCAGGGAAGATCCTCCCTGGATAACGTACCCAGTCACGTAGTATCTTCCCCCGGACACGGTCGTCAAGACCGAACTGCGGGGAATCAGGGATGAGAGGCCGAACAGTGCGCCCGATGCCCGACGCACATGATGCACCACAGCCCCCTGAAGATCCCGACCAATGATCGACGACACCAGGGATGCGCTGCTGTCTCCTCAGCCGCAGCAGGACACAGCACCGAAGCCATGCAGAAGGTGAGTCATGCAGCCCGCGGGATATCGCATGCATTTCATGGCCGCTCCTTGTCCTCGTTCCTTGTGCTCCAAACGGCGTTCTTTTCCGGACCACCCCATTGTGATATAGTCTTTCTGACCCCACAAGGTGCCGGCCTGTCGCGAACCTTCCGTCTCGGGGAACGCCATGCAACAAGGAGTATACACCGGTAGAGGAGAAAGACAAGATGCACACAGCACACGTTCTCACCAGCATCGCGGTATCCGTGATCATCACGATGACGACTGCCTTCTCCTGGATCTGTGACGCTGTCGACCGGACTTGCGGTGCGATACGGCGAGCCAAGAGTCGTGCCTCGGTCGTCGTGCCGACGAACATCGCTACTCTCAGGAAGATCGATGCTGCCAGAAGCAACGAGAAAGCGAACAGCCATCTGCTGACGAACCTTCTGGTCGTAACCAGATTCCCGATTCCCATGGTTGCCTCTGCTTCGACGAACGAACCGGAAAGAAGAATCATGTGCTTCCTGTACGCACGGCCGCAAAGCTACTTCGTGACCTCGCCAGTTGCACGTTGCACGATCTCCTCATGCAAAGCGGCCATCCATTCGACCTCCTGCGACGCTCGGGGAACAGAAGGACTCATCAGGAACCGATTGAAACCACGATAGCCGTACTGGCTCAGCAACAGCAGCATTTCCCGCAGGGACTCGCGGGACGGAAAGGCCCACTGACTACCGAAGGAGTCGCCCTCGCCCCGTTCGGCCGCCTCTCTGGAAGCCCATTCGGCATCGGTGACATGCGGCCGGACATAGCCGACTTCGTTGGCCCAAAGGTGCTTGGTGCAACCGCTCTCTTGCTGCACGTTCTCCATCCACCGGGCGAGGCTGGCCAGCGCGTATCGTTCCTCCTGCCCGCCATTGCCATAGTGGTTGCGGATCAATCCATCCACCCCTTCGCGCAGGGCCCAGCGATGCAGTGCCAGGTATTGATCCGCCTCGCCTCCGATGGACGCCGAGCAGACAAACACCGGCACCGGACCGATCACCTCCCTGGCCAGCTTCGCGTATTCTGCCAGCCAGCGGCCACAGAGCCAGATGCGAAATTCATTCTGCACCCGGCTGACGGTGCGCACCTGCTCCACGGTGTCTGCGAAACCCCACGTGGTCCGGGCACCGGCCCACGACTCCTCCCGTTCCGCCGCCTCATCTGTGCGGGCCAACTCCTGGGCAAAGGGGTGCAGCGGCACACGCCACTGGACCTGATCGAACGAAGCGTAGTGGGCGCCCAACTGACGGTTCAACTCCTCAACACGGCCGAACCGCCGGGCCAGCCAGTCTCGATAGGCTCCCAGCGCCGCCGTATCCTGTCGCAGATCCAGATAAGCCCGGGCGGTCAGGAGTGACTGCGGGAAGGCGTTGATTTCATCGCCAAACTGCAATCCCCGCAAGCCGGGCTTGGCGTAGGCGGGACGGAAGGCTTCCAGGCTGTGCCGGTAGAATGCGCGAATCCCCGGTTTCCACAGCGGCGGCAGGCCGTTCACGCCAGGCAGTTCCGCCAGATGTATCTCCATCGCCAGCACCAGTCGCAGCGATGTGGATTCCGGAAGATCGATCGGCTGCAAGCGGACACGAAAAGCCTTTCCGCCGCGTCGTTCATCTTCGCTTTCGCGCCGGGCGTCCGGGTCGGGCTCCGCCACGGCTTCGACGACGCTCTCCACTTGATCGCTCAGATCGTAGCGCGTGCCGTGCTCCAAGTCGAAGAGCACGGCGTCCGTGCGAACGGGTTTCACTTTATCGCGTTCTGCCGGGGGAATGGGCAGACGAATCTGAAGGTCCGCGGCCCAATGCCGGCCCGCATGTTCGGTCACGTCCTGAACACTTCGGACGAACACCGCTGCCTTGTCGGACTCGGCGATAAGCGTGCCGTATCGCCACGGCCAGAACGCGTTCAATGAGCCATAGTAGGTGGCTCCGGCTTTCTCCAACCGATCCGAGGTTTCGTTCACACTCTGAACGATCTTCGCATCAGGCCCGGAAATGGGCCATTTCTCGTCGGGCGCCAGGGTGAACTGGGTGAAGCCCGCCTTGAGCATCCGGGCCAGATCCCCGTTGCCGGTGAACCCAACGCGCACGTAGGGTTTGCCGTCCCAGCACAGCAGATGGTCTGCGTCGATGCTCCACTTGCGGCCCATGTATTCGCCGTGAGACGGTTGCACCGCGGTTTGTGGCTGGGCCGCGCGGATGGTGCCGTGGGCAGTCACGGCCAATGCCGCCATCACGAACACGTGTCCGACAAATCCCTGAGTAAAAGGCTGAGCGTTCATCTTGTTGGCTCCTTCTGGCTGACATTCTCCTGCGATCCGATGGCCGGGCTCCTGCATGTTCCAGTCATGCTGACCTCGGCTCCTTGCAGGGTCAATTCTGGGAGGCGCGTGAGGTTCAGTAGCTGAGGATCACGATCTCGTGGATGTCGTTGACGATCACCTCCAACCGCCGGCCGTGCCGCGTCAACTTTGTGGATTTGTTGGTGGCTATGGCTCGTTTGATCGGTTCTTCGAACTCGATGGTTGCCCGATACAGGGGTGCGTCTTCAATGAGCCCGGGCAAGATATGAGGTCGATCTTTGGGCGGGGTCGTCTGTGGTGGCGAGTTGTACCCGAGCAGGTGGACACGGAGCGTCCGGTTGGCCTGGTCGTCGGTGACGACCGCTTCCACCGTGGTCGGGGCTGTAATGCAAACTCGAGGATCTGGATTGAGGAATCGAACCGCGTTGGCCAGAAGTCGACGTGCCTCCACGATGTGATGTTCACTAGCCGTGGCGTAGTCGGGCGAGCAGGCAAAGGCGAGCACCCGGCCTTTGCCGATCCTGTTCAGCAGAATGGCCGGACCGACCGGGGAGTCGGCGCTCATCGGCCAGTCTGTGCCTTCCCTGCCTTCCCGCTGGCGCGTGGTGCGGAATGGCTCCAAGAGCGCGCCGACCGGTTGGGCCGAGGTCGCCTCCAGGACAGCGGCGGGCCCTTTGACCAGGAAAGGCCACTCCTCCCGAATGCCCCGCCCCAACGTGGAAATCGGCCCTTCTGAGTGTCCTCCAAATCTCACCCAATTGTCCAGCGACGCGAGCCGCCGAACCAGGCGGCCGCCGGCGAGTTCGGCCAAGGCCGACTCCTCTTGGGATTCGCCGCGCCAGCCGAGCATGCCGGAGAAGCCCGTCAGAATCAGATTGCCTCCTCCATCCACGTACTCGCGCAGGAGGGAAATCTCCCGCTCAGAAAGGATCGCCGCGTTTGGCAGCAGCACGATCGGAAATCGCCGCAAGCCTTCCAGCGTCATATTCTCGTCCAGCAGAAGGCCCCAAGGGACATGTTCGTAGACCAGGGCCTTGTGGGCCCCCTGGAAGCTCTGGAAGTAGTCTGCCGGCTGTTCGCGCCCCAACCAGTCACGTGTTCGACTGCTGAAATAGATCCCGACCTCGGCGATGGGTTCGTGTCCCCAATGGGCCTGTTTAGCATGTGCCTCTTTGAATGCAATCCCGATTCGCTCGTAGGCCACTGGATCGAGCCAGCCGTCAAAGCCGGTCTTGTCCACCATCGTCACGAAGGCGTTATGGGCCAACAGCGTCAGGAGTTCCCAGCGGATATCATTGAGCGGACGCGTCGTCTGGTCATGGTACATCCGCACCCCTCGCTGGATCGCCACCTGCAAGGGCAGACCCGGGGTCGCGGCTCGGTAGAACTCCGCGTTGAGCCCGACCGTCAGGGCGCTGAAACCCCAGACGCCCGTCTCGCCCGTGACGAAATCGCCATTGCCCGCGTGCTGCACCGGCCGCTGGCCCACCTCCCACGAGAACGGAGGGTTGCCGTGGTAGTTGAAATCCACCGTGACCTGGGGGTTGAGCGACTTGATGTGATCGTACAGCGCCCGCTCGAATCGGGCACTCGTCGCATAGCGGAACTCGAGCATGTGATCCCACTCGTCGTCCCATGTGACGCCCGTTGGCATGGCATGGCCGTACTTCGCCTCGAACGCCCTCCGGCAGTGCTCACACCAGCAGCCGTACGGAGGGCCGAAGCCCTGGTCCAGCATGTCGATGTGAAAGCCCGCGATGCCGTAGGCAAGCTGCTCGGCCACGATCCGCTTCATCGTATCGAGGTAGCCGGAGTTGTAGCAGAACCGCCCGATCCGATTGCCCGCCGGATCGCGCATCTCGAACTCCGGATGCTCATGTAGGTAGTGTCCAGCCTGTTGCACCACGCAGTAGGCGATCACCGGGAGCTTATGTCTGGCCGCTTCGTCAACGGTCTCTCGCAATGGGTCTCTGCTGCCCAAGCCAGGAGCCTTCGGCAGCAACTTCGAATCATAGTAGGCATAGTCGCCATCGCGTGCCCAGATGACGACGTAGTCGCACTGGGAGGCTACACAGCGACGAACGATCTCACGCCCGTCGAATTGAGAGCAGTAGCGGGCGTCATTCGGGTCACTGTAGCCGAACTGAGCCCCTGTCGGGCCTACCTCCATCCCGACCAGTGCACGACGATACCAGGGATGGCCGGTCGTCTCCTTTGCCGCAGCAGGACACAGCACCGAAGTCACACAAAACCCGAGCCATGCGGCCCGCGTGAAGGACAGAGATCGTATGCATCCCATAGCCATCCCTCGTCTCTTACATTCCAGAAGGCGTCCTTTTTCGGACGGTCCCATTGTGATGCAGTCACTCGTGTGGGTCAAGGGTCGCAGTCTCGGCCGTTTCGGGGACGGCGGACTCCAGGCACGACCCTATTTCTTCCACGTAATACGCTCAATTTGGATATAGTCGCCCTCTGCGCCGGCCGAGACGGGATCGAGCCTTATCCCCGTGATGCTGCCCTGGTAGGCAGGACTGCCGGCCAGGTCAATCTCATAGACGCGGTAGTTCCCGTCCGGCTTGAGGGTGAAACCGACGCTCTTTTCATCCGAGAAGTGCGGCTGACTGGATGTCTTCCAGAACAACCGAGCGTCAGTCTGCCGTGTCACGCAGGCAGCGTGGACATACAGGACCGGCACATCGGAGGCGTCCCAGAAGGCCGTCGGCCCGATGAGCTGCGGGTCGTCGGCTTCGAGCTTCACGTGCAGGTGTCCTCGGATAGGCCAGCCCGTATCGACAGCGTTACGATACACCCAGTGTTGCCGATCCTTTTCGAACCGATAGTCCGGCAGCGACGATCGGGGCTGATTCTCGCAGGCAAACCGGCGAATCTCATCCAGCGTTCCAACGATCAGGGTGTACTCATAGTCATACTGAATGTCATGATCCAGGATGTCGTCCTGAATCGGCGAGATGTACCCGGTCGGCGCATCTTTGCTGCCTCCGCTGCCTGGCTTTCCGAAGAAACCGCCTGTGAAAGAGTACGTGCCGGGCTTGAAGACCCCCACGCCTCGGTTGTCCTCGTTGACCAGGGCGGCCCAGTTCTCTGTGGCCAGCCAGTTCTCCCAGGGAGAGCCTTGGACTTCTTCCGGGCGGGTCCATGTCTTCTTGAACTGAGACAGTTCCCCGCCTGTGAAGGGCCGGTCGCCGGCGTAGCTCATCAGACGATACCAGGGACCGTTCGTGTAGATCGCGGGCAGTTCCTGGCCGCGGCCGGAATACTGGGTCTTGTCCGCACGATGGTTGTTGATGCGGCACCGAACGACCGCGGTGTTGTCGCGCAGACGGATCGAACTCTCGAAGGTGCATTCGCCGGGCTCGTTGTCGAGGGGCCACTGCATGGGGATGCACTTGACGTAGAGCGAGGCGCCGTCATTGCGATGCTCGGTGACCACGGAACGGTTGCCCGCGCAGTCGCCCGACTGGATCGGGTTCCAGCCCAACCCAGCCCAGGTCTTTGAAGGCTGTTTGCCGTTGGGGGCGAACGGCACGGGACCCGAGTAGAACGACATCTGGATCTGGCGGCCCCAGTCGTGGCTGTTGATCATGTTGACCTTGCTGCCGCTCTCGGCGAGGTAGGTGATGGAGCCGCCGAGTTTCAGATCCACTCCGAGCCGAATGACGCCGTTGTCGAGATAGCTCATATCCTCGACGGGCGACTCGGTCCCAGAAGGCAGTCGGTCCCTGTAAAGGTCTTTGTAGAGACCGATCTTGTCAAAGGGAATCGGGGCAAATCCAGGGACGGAGACGGCATAGCTCTTGGGGTTCAGGGAGACCGCCGCGGCGTCTCCCACGATCGTATTGTCCACCATCTCCACCGTCCGTTCGCTCAGGCCGTCGAGCCAGTCGATGGCTTTGCCGGGACCCACGATTACGTTGTTGGCCAGTTTGTTGTATTTCGCCTTCGCCGGTTCGTCCTGGAGGATCTCCGCGAGGTGAGGGTAACGCGTGTTGTAGGGCGGCCGATCGTAGGGCACTTCCTTGAGGCCGTTCATCAGGAACGGATCGCGGCCGTCGAACCAGAAGCTCGCCCAGCCGGTTCCCCGCGCATCGACATGGATCGCAGGATTGCAGCCGATGAAGAGGTTGTTGGCGATGGTGTTGTCCCGCCCGCCGCCGATCATTGCGGCACGCCCGGCGCGATGGAATACATTCCCGACGATGGTTGTGCCACAGAAACAATCGTCGAGATAGACCGCCATCACGTCGACGAAGCCATCCTTGGCGGTCAACGTGGGGCCGATGTCATGGAAATAGTTATGCCGGATCACCGTGCCACGCATGGTGAGGTTGCGACCCATGTAGATCGCGCCCGCATCGCCGGTCTGGGTGCAGACCCGATAGATCTCGTTGTAGGCGACCTCGTGATCGTTGCCGCCCATCAGAATCGCGTTGTGCGGACCATCGTGGAGCCGATTGTGCAGTGCCTTGTTGCCCACTCCATTGATGCCGATGGCCGGGCGGTAGGTGCGGCACAGGCGGCTGTGGTGATGAATGTCGCAGTTCTCGACCACATGCCCGCCGGCAGTCAGGGTCTTGCGGTCTCCCCCACTCACGGAGACGCCGCTCTCGCCCAGGTCGAACAGGTCGCAGCTCACGACCCGGTGATTCGTGCCTCCATTGACGTCGATGCCGCTCGTGCCAAGGCCTCGCAGGATGCAGCCAGCTACCGTGACGCCGCTCCCTCCGACGATCTGAATCCCCGCACCCCTGGAGCAGGCCAGGGTCAGTCGTTCCAGCGAGAGATCGCGAGCCTCGTTGACCGTGATCAAGGGGGTTTCGAGCGTCGAAAGGACCGTTTCGCCGGGGCCCGGGAGCCAGGCATAGAGCGTGCCGGTCTTGCGGTCCATCCAGTACTCGCCGGGCGAGTCCAACTCTTCGATCAAGTTCAGGGCGTAGAAGCGTTTGCCCGCCTTGTAGCCGTACACGCCGTGGGGCGGCTCGGTGGCCAGGGTCTGTGTCGCCATGTCGACGGAGATCACCTTCTCATACGAATCGGCCCAGTCATAGGTCCAGTAGCCGTGAACCCAGAGTTCGTCGGCCCCGGCCCAGCGGGCGATTCTCTCGGGCTCGACCTTGATCCCGAACTTGCCTTCGCCGGTCGATGCCACGGTACTCCACTGGTCGCCGTTCGGCCAGCGTGCGAGCGTCTGCGGGACACCTTCCACGAAGAGTTCCGGCGGCGAAGGCGACGTGCCGATGCCAAAACCCCGGCGCCGCAGAGCCCCGAGGTCATCACTCAGCTTCACCTCCATGACTCTGCCGCGTGCGCTTTGCGGCAGACGAGGGTCTGTGGAGGGCGCCCAGCCGGTGATGATCCTGCCGCCGAGCAGCCGTGCCCCGGGTTCACCGCGGACGGTGAGGCCGGAGTCGCGATGGTCGAGGGCGAAGGAGACCGTGCGAAAATGGGTTCCCGCGAGGAGGACAATCGCGTGTCTTCCCTCTGACTCTGTCCGCAATCGATCTCTCGCAGCCTCCAGCGACGCAAGCGGTTCTGCCTTCGTCCCTGGGTTCGCGTCCGCGCCGCGGGGCCCCACGAACAACTCCATCGCATTCGTCGGCAACACGGCCATCAACAGCAGGATCGGGCACAGAGCACGCTTCATAGCATCTCCTCTTGTCACTATGACAATCTCTTGGCTCTCGATGGATCGACAGCACATGCGGATATGATCCGGGCGACGCCTCGTGCTGTCAACCTCCTCTCCTGAGCCGCTCTCGGAGGTCGAATCACCCGAGCGATGAATCGCAGCGCGTCCGAGAGTCTCCGCCCTCCAAAGTGCCGCCACCCGCGTGCACTCGGAGGGATCGGCCGAACGGCTTGCCGACTGTGCCGTCCGCGATCGCGACGTCGCCCTCATGGCTTCGTCTGCAACGAGCGCAGAGCCTCGAAGTCGGTCTCGGACCGGGCGGGGTCGAAGCCGAATGACTCTTCGAATCGGATCAGCTCGCGGCGACGAGCCTCCAGACGCTCTCGGAGCGAAGGGTCTCTCGTGGCCACATAGATTCCGACCTTGCTGACGCGGTCGTCAATGGCGACGCCCTGCGGCGTGGACCGGTAGGTCACGTCTTGAATGCCGCCGGCGTCGATTCGAAACACGTCCTTGGGCTCGCGTAGAAACGATGGTAGATCGAAGTTGAATTGCACGGTTCGGGCCGGCCCGAATCGAAACACCTTCTCCGTGGCGTCTGGTTCGTAGGCAAGGTCCAGCGCAAACAGCAGGGCCGCCTGGGGCGCCGCAATCGAAGCCAGGTCCCAGTCCGGTTTGCCGTCCGTCAGGACCCTGCGGTACCGGTAAGCCGCACCCTCCAGATAGAGCTGATCCAGCATCCGAATCTCCCGCCCGACGCGCGTCATCTCTTCGATCAGATCGCGGAACTTCACCAGGGACTGCAAGCTGAGATTGAACCAGTACAACGACGTGATCCGGCTGCCCAGGGCGTGGTACGCCTGCAGCCTCAGCTCGTCGGGTGTGGGCGAGGTCCGCTTGCGGCCCCCATAGCTGCCCCAATCATGGTGCGCCCCTTGCGACCAGTAGGCGATGGGCCGGGGCCGATTCAACTCACGCAGGGAACGCGTCATGTCGCCGATGGTCTCCAGCGGCGCGCCCCAGCGAATCCTCTGGCCGCCCCAGCGATCGTACTGGCTCCACACGTCCGGCGACGGCGCGGTGACGCGGTAGGCGTCGTAGTGGGGATAATCGGACAGGCCCGCGTAGAAACGCCAGACGCGCTCTTCGCTGTGCGTGACGCTGGTCGGCAGCCGCGTGGCCGCATAGGGCGCGAGGGCTTTCCACACTTCCTGCGGCGGGACGGGCCGGCCGCCGCCATACTGCGGCTCACCGAGGAACTCGACCGCATGAATCCGGGGCAGCATCGCGTCGGTGTCATAGTGACTGAACGGTTCGAGCTTGTTGAAGTACTTCAGCGGGTAGCGCGTGTAGAGACCGTCCGGGCCAATCTGGTCGGTGTAGCCGGCCACGTCCGCGATGTGCGCCGTGTTGACGTGCAAACGTCGCAGGGTCCTGAGGAATGCCTCGGACTGAAGGGTGTGGATCTCGCCGACCTTCGACGAGACCCAGCCGCCGCTGATGTCGAACCACTCGCGTTTGATCCGCAGATGGGTCCACAACGTGAACGGCTTGCCGCTGCTGTCGGAGAGCCGGACCTCTAACGCCGTGTAGGTCAGAGGCAACCGTCCCGTGTGGACCGTCGCTCCGCCGTGGTCGTGTGCCGGCACGACCCCGTCGGCAGGGAACCGGGACAGGTTCGTCGCCCACGGCTGCGGCAACAACGCCCGCCAGGACTGATCTTCTGCCGGCAACCAGAGCCGACACGCCTCCACTCTGACGGGCTCTGCCGTCTCATTGGCTACGTGGAAAATCAGCGAATCCGGGAACGGATCTGCCTCGCTGCCCAGGAACGTCACAGCCGAGAGCCAGACAGACGGCTCGGCAAGGCTCACTTCGAAGCGTTGAGGCGTCGCGGAACCGGGCAGCCCAACCGTCATGTCGACACTGGTGTTCGTGCCCCAGTTGGCGCGCTTGCCGTTCCAACTCCACACCATGAGCGCGCCGGGCGGGAGACGAAGTGTCTCGTCCCCCCAGACCGGAGGGAGATCGTGCCAGGCCCAATCGTCGGACGCAAGCAGTTCCGATGGCGTCCGCCCCCGCAACCGCACGCCGACGGACGCTGGGAGGGCGAGGGTCTCTTCCGAGTCATTGCGCAGGAACAACTCCACCCGCGCGCCGAGGCTGAAATCGGTCTTCTGCCGATAGCGCATCTCGTGCGACTGCTGATGCGGGACGACGTGAACCCCCTCGACCGGGAGCGTGTCCGCCCGCGTGGCTGCAACGGAGACGCTGAGCCAGCAGAGGATTCCCGCCAGGCAGTTGAAGCTGAGTGTCATGGCTGAACGCGATGGAGCTTGCATGGAGATTCTCACGGTCTTCCTTCATCAATGTAGGCCAGTGGCACGGTCGTTTCAAGCCCCGCGGCCTGGATCGGCGCCGTTTGTGGGTTGAACACGACCCATTCGACGCGACCCGGCTCGAACTCGAACCGCAGCACGGTGGCCTCGAGATCATCCCGCACGACCTGGATTCCCGAGGCCCCGGACAGCGCCGCGAGTTCCACGCTGCGGTCCTTGTTCTTCGCCCCCGGGTTGTTCGATACAGGCGGGGCCTTCCTCGCGGCATGCGGATAGTAGACCTGCGTGGAGTGAAGACGCTGTCCGATGGACGGCATCCCCTCCCAGACGTATCGCACCTGCGCCGGGCACACCTCTGTACGCGGGTCCTCGGCGGTTCGGTCCACCACCTGCATCCGCCAGCCGGGTTGAGGGGCGAAGTGAACCAGCAGGTCGGCGGGCGGGGTGTTCATGGCGATCTGACCGTTCGACGCGACCGGGGCGTTGATGAACGTGTTCGCCCAGTGGCTGCCAATCTGAGGACCGATGTTCTGCGTGTTCCAGATCGCCGCCACCCGGGCGTCAAAGGCCTCTTCGAAAACCACCGTTTCGCGACGGGCGAGAAAACGGTTCTTCACGAAGATGTATTCCTGAATCACCTGCACCGGCAGGCCTTCCGGATTTTGCATTTCAACACGGGCAAAGGTGGCGTTCGGGGTATCGCGCAAAAACGGGACGCTGGTCATCATGTCCTGCATCTTGCCCTGCTCCCAGACCTCGTTGATGCGGTCGCAATCGGGCAGATAGCGGCGACGGGCCTTTCCTGACAGGTCCGTCACCCACAAGCGATTCTCGGGAGTATCGCCTTTGGAGGTCACGACCTGGGTGAACGGGGCGCCCCAGCGATTCATGCCGAGGATGCCGCCGGCATTGTAGGGAAACGTGGTGGGGGCCAGTTCCACCAGCACGAAGAAGTCGCCCGGATGCCAGCCGCTGCGCAGGATCAGTTTGTCCGGGATGGTGCGTTCGGTGAACGTCCAATTGCAGCAGAGGTTCGCTTTGTCCGGGTCCGGATCGAGATCGGGGAGAAACCGGCCGACGATGGCCTTGTCCCGGTGCGGATAGCGGGCGGGTTCGCGGCGTTGCGTGGCCAATCCGCCGGACGGGGGCTCCACCGGTTGGATCGAATCATCGGCCACCAACCAAGCCAGCACGATGTAGGGCGCGGTTTCCTGGGCCTTGAGGTATTGGTCCCGGAGCGTGGGGGCGTTTTGATAGATGAGATAGTTCATCGCCTTGTGGGCGGCGAAGCGGTAGACGCCGTTGCCGGTGGCGGCGGCGACGCGCTCCAGGACGCCGACCCGCAGCGCCGCGGTGCTGTTCCAGCCGCCGTTGGGGCCGTAGGGATTGATGGCGCCGTCCGGCGTGATCTCGGCCATGAGGCGTTCCCAGATCATCTGCATGCCGGGGTCGCTCAGGTAGCGGTCATCGCCCAGCAGTTGATCGCTGGAGAACGCGTAGGCGCGGACAGAGTCCTGGAAGTAGCCCGTGTCGTTCTGCAGCAGGTCTTTCACGCGCCAGAAATCCTGCCAGACCTGTCCGGAATATTTTGTCCAGTGGGCGGCCTCGGAAATGTCCGGATACCATTTCGCCGCCAGACCTTTGGCCAGCGCCTCGGGCATGGAGCGATGACATGGCCCGCGCCATTCGATCGGTTTCGTGCCCCAGACATGCAGATTGCGGCAGTAGTAAAGCCAGAGCTCCTTGAACCAAGGCTCATCGGGCGTCATCAGTCCGCCGGCGATGAGGTGCTTTCGGTACACCGGCAGGAAGGCGGGCGGTTCGGCGAACTGCTCCACCCAGCCCTTGGCCTTGACTTCGGCTTCCATCGCGCGGTGGTAATCCTGGAGCATCGCAATGCACGCCTCTCCCCAGTGCCGCTCTCCCGTCTGCACGTATTTGGCGAGCGCGGGCAATAGCAGCGTGGGACCACTCATGCCGAGCTTCGGTTGCTGGGCGTAATCGAGCAGGCCGCTCTGCTCCAGCCAGGCCATGTAGGTGGCCCGTGTCACCGCCGTTCTCGGGATCGGATAGTAGGCCGGATTATTCACATCCGGCGCGCCCACCCGGTAACGTTCGACCGGGGCAGCGTAGAAGGTCGTGGGACCGATGCGTTCGACGTTACCCCCAGGGGCCCGGCTCTCGCCCGTGACAACTATCGCGGCCGGCTCTGCAGAGGCGGAGAGCGTCGTGAGCAGCAAAGAGGTGAAGAACGTGAGGGTGGATTTCATATAGGCAGGTCCAATCTACTCGGCGCTCCCTGCGTAAGGGCTGGCCGAGCCAGCCTCTCGGCGGCAGCAGCGGCAGCGAACGCCACCGCGACACTCATCAGTCCAGTGCTTGCGTTCATCAATCGGTTCTTCATGGTAGTACCTGTTGGGTCGTCTTTCCAGATACGCGGCGGAGCAAGGGAGGCGTTCGAGTTTGAGCGACTTGAAACACATCACATCCTGGCCAATCTCCCGCGCCGGGCGCAGTACGAGTTCCTGCTCGCCGGCGGCGGCGACGTCCAGCACCCCGGCGTCGAGTGAAACATATTGATACCAGTCGGAGGCCTGCGGGGATTCGACTTGGACTTCCCGGTCGTCTGCGGAAAGGACGAAGCCTCCGGTCGGCCGGCCAGGTGCGCCGGCGTACACCAGGTGTATCCGGTAGCGGCCTGGCTGGAGGAAATGCACCCGCCAGCTTGCCTGGTCGACCGGGCCGGTCCATCTGGAGATGTGGAACTGGCCTCGGCGGCTGAAGCGTTTCACGGTTCTGCCCGAGGTGACTGCGTTCAGGTAGTCGAGGACAACCGGTGCGCCCGCTTTCTCCACGATGACAGGGGGATCGACGCGGGGCGGTCCGTCGATCGAGTTGTCATGACATCGGTCGGTCATACATCAGCGAGAGTCTCCTCCGCTCTCGGTCCGAGCGAGGGATTCCTGGATCATCTGCACGAACTGGCGCATCCAGGGCGAGAGGTCCTTCTTGCCCCGGGCACAAATCAGGTTCCCCGCGCGAACCACGGGCTCTTGTGCATACGTCGCGCCGCAAACCTCTGCGTCGAAGCGGCATTTGGGAATCGTGGCCACCTCGCGACCGCGGATGACATCGGCCGCGCCGAGGATCTCGATCCCGTGACAGATGGAGGCCACCGGTTTGGCCTGGCCGAAGAACTCGCGGGTGATTCGGATCAGATGCTCGTCGTAGCGGAGATACTCCGGGGCCCGGCCTCCCGGCAGGACCAGGCCCGCACAGTCCTCGGTCCGAACGTCTCGAAAGGCCACGTCGGCGGCCAGGCGGTAGCCGGAACGCTCCTCGGTGATGTCCCACCCGTCGGCCAGTTCGTGGATCACCAGGTGATAGGTTCGTTTCTCGGGCGCGGCGATCAGGACCTGGAAGTCCTCTCCCAGCCGATAGAGAGGGACCATCGTATCCAGGACCTCGGCGCCGTCCCCAACGACCAGGAGGATCCGGGGCCTGTCCTTGTCTTGCCGCGGATCGGGCTTGAGACCGGGCTGAAAACAGGGTGATGCGGACATCAGCGTTGCCCTCGTTCACTCGTTTCGGTCGGCATTTGCCGCAGCACATCCAGGTAGTCCTGGTAGGCGGCCGCCAGATCGACGTCCTGTTCATTCGCACTCGTGTGGATCAAGATGCCATACGACAGATGGAAGGGCTCTGTTTTCGGGACGGTCACCTTGCTGGTCGGTCCGGCCCGAAAGGCGGCGCGACCGAAGGGGTTGGCGGTCATGAATCCGTAGTCGCGTGTATGCCACCAGCAGGGACGAATGTTACTCGGATGCGGCATGATCGAAACCCCGACAAACATCTTGTCGACCCAGCCGCTGTAATCGCACCACGCGGCGGTCTTGCCCCAGGTTTCCTTCTCATTCCTTCGACCCTCGCTGTCGAGGATGCGTCCGCCTTGCCCGCTCTTGACGGCAATCGCCGTAGCCATGCGAAGGCCCAGTCCCATCTCCTCCTGGTCGCCGAAATAGAAGGACGTGTCCGCCGACAGGAACAGCGAATCCCATAGAATCAAAATGCCCGCGGGCCGGACCAGAAACGTGTATCGGCAGACTTCCTCGCACACCATCACATCGCGCTGCATATAGGCATTGCGTACGGTGAAGTGTCCTTTCCGTTCATCCGAAACAGGCGGCTTGATGAACTCAACGTGCCTCACCGCGGCCTTATTGCGCCAGAAGTCGGCACCACCCAGATCGCCAAATGCCAGCCATAGACCCGGATGGTATTCTGCATGATCGGTGGGATCAACTCCTTCTCGCGGCGGATGATTGCGTGTCACCTGGATTCCGCCGGGCGCATACAGGTCCTTGAAATACGGTCGAGGTATTCGGGAATCCCTGTGCACATAGGTTGCCAGGTCTCGCTCATCGACCCTGACAAGAACATGGTCAGGTTGAACGTCAAACTCAATGCGGCCGACAGCGCCCGCTGCACAAGGGGACAGAATCGGCGCCGCAACTGATGCAAAACACGCGATGAGCCATGTTACAGAACGAAGTGACTTCATAATGCCGGCCCCATAGTTGTGACACTATTCACAGATTGCGGTTGCCTACACCTCTTCCGGCATGACAAACGGTTCACGATAGGTGCCGTGAGCGAGTTTCGTCGCCGCACCCAGTGTGCCTGAGCCGTCAAGTGCGACGATCTCTTCGCTCGCGGTATCCACCGTCATCAGCGGGCCGAGCGTGGCGGAGTTGTTGCCGAGATCGACTTCATTGGCCTTGAGATGCTGGGCAATGCTGTCGAAAATGCGCCCCGCCAGGTCATTGTTCTTGATCGCCTCCTTGATCTGATCCGGCGTGGCCGGCGCCCCCAGACGGTATGAGATATTGCCCAGATGACAGCATGCCGACGAAATATGGCCCTGCTCTATCGGGGCCTTGAGGATCGAAGCGTCGCGCCGCCGAACCGCCTCGATGAAGTTCGCGGTATGGTTGCCCCCACCGCCTCCGGGAAACTGCTTGATCTTCTTGCCGTCGTTATCGTACACCCAACCGCCGGCCCGCAGACCTGCGAAGTAGCCGCCCTCGCAATAGACGATCACCCCTTCGCGCACGCCGAGCACGTGATCGAGATTCCGCGAACCCTTCTTGTCCCCCAGATTGCGATCCTCAATAACGATAGGCGCATTGTCATAATCCAGCAGCGTCAATTGCGTGTTGGGTGTTTCCGCCACATCATCGACGCCAAAACGTCCGCCGACGCAAATCGCACGCGGCGGCAGAGAGTGATACCCCATCATCCACCGGCAAAAATCGAACGCATGAATGCCGCTGTTGCCCAGATCGCCCGTCCCGGTACTCCAGATCCAGTGCCAATCGTAATGCAGTTCCTTGCGTCGTAGCGGCTTGAGTTCGCCGGGCCCGCAGTACAGATCATAATCCAGCCAGTCGGGAATATACGCCGGCACACGTCCAATACCGGGCCGCAGTTCATACCAAGGCACGTGTGCGCGAAGGATCTTGCCGAGTTTGCCGCTCTGCACATACTCGACAGCCTGCGCGAGCCCCTCATCGCTGCGATACTGTGTACCCGCCTGCATGATGCGACCATACTTTCTGGCCGCCTGAACCATCCTGCGACCTTCCAGAATGTTGTGGCTGACCGGCTTCTCCACATACACGTCCTTGCCCGACTGGCACGCCCAAACTGCCAGCAGAGCATGCCAATGATCGCAGGTCGCGATCACCACGGCGTCGATATCCTTACGATCGATGATCTTCCGCGCATCCGTGGCAAAGAACACGCCCTTGTCCTTGAAATCCCTGCCCCGCTCGTCCAAACGCCTTGGGTCGACGTCGCACAGCCCGGCGATGCGAACGCCATCGAATCCGTCGAACGTCCTGAGGTGGTCGTAACCTTTGCCGCCCAGACCAATGATTGCGACGCGAATGTCGTCATTGGCTCCCAAGACGCGCTTGCCCGCGCACAGGACCGAACTTGCCAGAACCGCATGTTTGAGAAAACCGCGTCTTGAATGATGCTTGGCATGGTTCATGATCTTCCATCCTCTCTGTCTGGATACTGCTGTCTGCTCGGATCTTGGCTTGCTCTCCTGCGTCGAATCTCCTGGATCACTGCCGAGGTATCCAGTTCGCCGTCTCCCGCGGCAATCGCCTTGGCCAGAATCTCGAAATGGACTCGGGAGAGAGGGAGATCCTGCCTGCTGTTGTCTCCGTACTTGAGCATGAGGGAGACGTCCTTGTGGTGCTGGCGAATTCGCGATTCCGGGGCGAAGTCCCCCTTCACCATCTTCTCACCCTTCACATCCATGGCAGCCGAGTAGCCCGGGCTGGCCTTCAGGACCCCCAGGAAGGTCTCCAGATCCAGGCCGAGCCTCTCGGCAAAAACCAGGCCCTCCGCCAGGACCAGCCGATTCAGTCCCAGGACCAGATTCGTCGCCAGCTTGATCTTGGAAGCGCTGCCGGACGGCCCCACATAGAACACGCGTTCGGCCAGCAGGTCGATCAGCCCTCGGCAGGCTTCGAAAGCCCCCCGTTCGCCGCCGACCATCAGAACCGCCTGCCTTCTGCGAAGCTGACCGCTGGAGCCGCAGATGGTTGCCTCCAATAGGGTGCTGCCTTGCCGGCTGAGACTCTCCGCCAGAGCGATCGTTTCCGTCGGATCACCGGTCGTCGTGTCAACGACATACCGGGGGACCCGCCGTGCGCCAAGCACGCCATCGCCACCCTCGAGGACCTCGCGGACTACGCCGGAATCCGGCAGGGACAGGAAGAGGCAATCGGCACCTTCCCCCACCGCGCGGACGCTGTCGACCGCATGACCTCCCAGTTGGCACAGACGCTCGCATCCCGCAGGATCGACGTCATACCCTGTTACGGCATGTCCATGGGCCAGCAGGTGCTCCGCGAGGACCGTACCCACCAGCCCGATGCCAATCAGTCCGATTGTCTCTTTCCTGGGTTTCATTCGCCTTCAAATGTCCTACACCTGGACCAGGCTGTACATGAACAGAACGGCCGCCATGCAGATGGCCAGGGCGACCACGAAACCCACCCACGACTGACGTGAAGGCCTGACCAGGAACAACCCGCCCCAGGTCAGGAGGCGTTGCTCCGGCGGGACCACCTCGGCCAGCGTCAAACCCAGCCGGCTTTCCTGTCGAATGGGCACGTAGATCCGCTTGAAGAACTCCTCGATTCGCCCCGTCTCCGGCGGCTTGGCCAGATAGCTGCCGAGGACGCCCCCCAAGACGCCTGCCAACAGAGGCAGACCCGTGACGGCGTTGCGGGGCCAACTCAGAACGTACCGGGCCATGACGAAGGCGATCACCGCCAGTCCAACGCTGCAGAACACCCCTGTGGTGTTCATCCGCCGCCACAGCAGACCCATCGCCACCGACGTACCGACCAGACTCAGCACGTTCACGTAGTCCAGGATGGCTCTCACGACACTGTCCCGCATCAGCACGGCCACCGCCACCGACACGATCGACACCGCCAGACCGGCTCGGCGCGTCACCACCAGCAGGGCCTGGTCGGAAGCCTGCGGCCTGAGGAAGGGCCGATAGAGGTTCTGGGAGAGAAGCCCGCCCAGCGTGACCTGCACCGTGTCTCCCGACGACATGGCCGCCGCGATCACGCAGGCCAGCATGACGCCCTGCAGGACGGGAGACAGCAGTCCCCGGATGCAGTCCCCAAACGCGGCGTCCGGATGGATGCCCCGGCCCGTTCGGATCAGGTAGGCCAGCCAGGCCAGTCCCAGGACGCTCCATCCGATGGTACAGAGACGCTTGAGGATGTTCCCGTACGTGAAGCCGACGCGACCCTCCCATTCCGACCGTCCCGCGGCACAGACACTCATCAGGTGGGGCATCGCCAGCATGCTCAGCGGCGCGCTGACGCTCAAGAGCAGGACGGTCCACAGGTTGAATTGCGCGGTATCGAACAACGACAGGTATGCAGGGTTCTTCGCGAACAGCGTCTCTCGCGCGCCCCCCATCCCTCCCACTTCCGGCAGGCGCAGCGCCGCGGGGAGGGCCAGAACCGAGAGGGCGATGATCAGAAGACCCTGAACCATATCCGTGCGAATCGCCGCGACAATGCCGCCCCAATAGCTGTAGCTGATGAAGACCGCCGCGACCGTCAGCAGAATGCCAAAGAACCACATGTCGCCGGCGGCCGCCTCTCCCATCATCCCCTGCACTGTCCGGGCGGTGGCCAGCAACACGCTGCCCAGCAGGATCGTCATTCCCACCGTCGCCACCGCGACGTAGAGCGCGCCGGCGGCCCGGCTGAAGCGGTGTTCGAAGTAATCCGCCATGGTCAGATACCGCATCCGCCGGACGACCGGGGCAATCAGCCAGTAGAACGGCGTGCCGAACAGCCAGACCCAGGAGACCCACACGCCCGCCGCTCCGGCCGAGACCGTCTTGCTGACCACGCCGGCCGGGGCGCCCGGGTGCGTGCCGGAGCCGAACGAATGCATGATCATCATGAAGGACCCGAATCGGTGGTTCCCCAGCAAGTACCCTTCCTGGCTCTCCGTGCCCCGCCGGCTCCACCACCCCAGGGCAAGCACGCCCAGCAGATAGACCGCCAGGACCACCCAGATCGTCAGATCCAATCCCAGAAACTCCATCCTGCGCCCTCTACCTAATGCGATCATGTCGAACCGATGACCGACAATACCCCCAAGTGTAAAGGAAGAGCGACAAGGCCCTGCACATAGTCTTTTGCAAAATATGAAAAAACAGTTATACTTTCAGACATCGATTCCGAGCCCGTTGTTCTTGTCGGTGGACAGACCCATGCGTCATGTGGCCATTCTGGTCGAAACCGCCCGCGCGTACGGTCGCGGCGTGATACGAGGCATCGCACGCCATCATCGTGAACGGGGCCACTGGTCCATCTACTTCCAGCCCCAGGGATTGGGCGACCCGCCGCCTCGATGGCTGCGGAAGTGGAAGGGCGACGGGATCATCGCCCGCATCGAGAACTCTGAGACTGCGCGCATCGTCAGCACCGTGGGGGTCCCCGTCGTGAATCTGCGCAGCACCTTGCCGCAACTGCCTTTTCCTTTCATTGGCTCAGACAACCGGGCCGTCGCGCGTCTGGCGGCGGCGCACCTGCTCGAGCGGGGCCTCAAGCATTTCGGCCTTTGTGGCTTCCCCAGCGGGTACCATTCGGGATTCGACGTGCGCCAGAGCGTCTTTCGGGACACTATCGAACAGGCGGGATATCGGTGTCACGAGCTGATCTTGCCCCGCGGACAGATTCGTCGGCCTTCGTGGGAAACGGAGCAGGACCGGATCGCGAACTGGCTCCTTTCGCTGCCGCACCCGGTGGGCATCCTGGCGACGAACGACGACTACGGCCTGCAAGTGCTCGACGCCTGTCGGCGAGCTGGACTGGAGGTGCCGGACCGGGTCGCGGTGCTCGGCTGCGAGAACGATGAATACACCTGCAACCTGTCGATCCCGCCGATGAGCAGCATTGACCTCAACAGCGAACGGGTAGGATATGAGGCCGCGGCCCTGCTGGAGCGACTGATGGCGGGCAAGCGTCCCCCGAAGCGGCTTCCCGAGATCGAGCCGTTGGGAATCGTATCTCGTCGCTCAACCGACGTCTACGCAAGCGACGATGCACGGATCCTCCAGGCATTGCGTTTCATCGGCAGCCATGCCTGTCGTCCCATCTCGGTCCTGGATGTTGTCCGGCACGTGCAGGCGCCCCGAACGACGCTCCAGATCCTCCTCAAGAAGACGATCGGACGGACCATCCATCAGGAGATCCGGCGCGTCCAGATGGCCAGGGCCAGAGAACGGCTGTCACGGGCCAACGTCCCCATCAAACGCGTCGCCCTCGAGTGTGGATTCAAGAACGTGCAGTACTTCACACGAGCGTTTCAGGCCGCCACGGGACACACCCCGGGCCAGTTCCGGCGCTCTCGCTGGTCCGACCCGGTCGAGATGTCGTGACGAGGATCGGCTGACAGGATCGTATGCTGTTGATCAGGTTTCCTCGCTCCTGATAAGTCCGGGGACACCATACGAAACTATCCGAGTGTTGGTTGACTGTGAGGATGGAGGGTGGTATCCTTGCGACATGGCGCGACTGGCGAGAGTTGTGGTTTCGGGGGTGGCTCACCATGTGACGCAGCGTGGGAACCGCCGGCAGCAGACGTTCTTCCAGGACGATGATTACGTCGCGTACTTGGCGTTGTTGGGCGAATGGTGCGGGCGTTGCGGGGTCCATGTGTGGGTCGGGACGATGACGTGGTGCAAGTGGCGCCCCTGCTGGAGCGGGTGAAGGACTGGCGGCAGTATCTGATGGAACCTCTGGAGGCCGAGCAGGAAGAACTGTGGCGTTGTCACGAACGGACGGGCCGACCGGTCGCCTATTCACTTGTGGGCGTTCTGGGGACGCTGTCCCCAGACCCCTGGGATTTTCCGCTTTGGGCCAGAGACAGGATACAGGGGATACGGCGACGTAGTATAGCAACCACGTCGCCACCTGCCCCTGGGCCGCCGCGGCGCTCGGGTTGCTTCCCAGCAGCGCCCTATCCTCCGCTGCGGCGCCGGGAGTATATCGCAGGGGGTGTCACAGGCAAGGGCTATTCCGGCGGCGGGGCGTGGAAGACCTCGCAGGCCGTTCGGAAGCCGAGGCATTTGCGGGGCCGGTGGTTGATCTGGCGGACATAGGCGCGGAGTTGTTCGGGGGTGACCTGGCTCAGATCGGTGCCTTTGGGCAGGTACTGGCGCAACAGGCCGTTGGTGTTCTCGTTGGTGCCCCGCTCCCAGGAATGATAGGGATGGGCGAAGTAGACGGGCAGATCCAACTTCTTTTCCAGCTCCAGCGGGCGATTTCGGCGTCCGAATAGCCCAGAAATCGCATTCGGTAGATGACATTCCGTTCGTCCATGCTAAGATGGTCATACGACATCGCGGGCACTCCTTCGCTCTGAAGTCCTTGAACAACTCCAGGCTACCGGATGTGGCTCGCGATGTCGCTCCTATATTCTTGTTGCACTTACCATGTTAATTCGCCGATCAGCCATGGCGTGTCCGATCCATGGGGCTATAACGGCCACACAGGCCAAAACCGCGAGAATCTTCGGAAGGGAACCATAGATTTTTGATGGGTCGATACGCGCCTTTTTGACTGTGCTATGACGTTTATGTGCTGGTCGCGACAGGCGGCCCGAGGCCTTTGTTGTGAAGAGGCCACGAAATAGACTTGAAAAAGCTGCCGACATCCCCTATCATCCAATGCCACAAGGAATAATTCTGGTGCAATGCTAAAACCTTTGTGCAAGTGGACCTTGTTCTTCTGTGGGCATTTGGGTGGGGCGTTGAGATTTTGTGTTCTCTCGATGTCGCTGGGCAGGCCGAACGAGTGTGATGCTCGCGTGCTGGCCCAGGGGCATTCAATCGCATCTCGGGCGTCGGTCAGATTTGGGTGAAGGAGGACAGTCATGTGCAAGAAACATCTCGTATTGATCTCCATATCTATCACTTCTGGGTTCTGCCGGGTTGGTCCAGGGCCAGACGATCGCGCATTGGAAGTTCGATGGGGTGATTGGTGAGAAGATCGTTACGGACACGGATGTGGAAAGCGGATACGTCGCAACGAAGTTCTACGACGCCACTTACGGCGCCAATGCGGCCAAGGATGTTTTCTACGGGTTGGGGAATTCGGTGTATGACTCCAGCGGTTCGAGCGCGGATTTCCAGAATGACCCCGGCGGGATCGCGTTCAACGATCCCGGCGTGGGGATGTTCGTTTCCGATACAGGGGCGAACACGCCGCTGGACCTCAGCACGTTTGGGGCTTTCACGATTGAGGCGTTTATCCATCCCTATACGCTTCGTCAAAGTGTGATCGTGAGAAAATACGGCGGCGCTCCCGGACAATATTACATCGATCTGCGGGACAATGGGGATACCCAGTTCTCCATCAACGCCGACACGAATGCGGCGGCGGCGGGGGCCGGCGCCATCAAGGCGAACGAGTGGAATCACGTCGCGGCCGTGTTCGACGAGACCGATGGCGCAGCCCCGATGAAGATGTACGTCAATGGGGAACTGAAAGGCCAGGCCACGTATCGAGACCGTCCCGGCGACACTCCGCGGGCCCTGGGGATCGGGTGCATCATCCGCGACAATCTGAATCCGCCGGGCAACTCCGGGCAGTTCTTCAACGGCCGCATCGACGAGGTGCGAATCTCGGCGGCGGCCCTTTCCGTGGACGATTTCCTGCTGAACATGGCCGAGGGGACAAGCCGGCCCAGCCCCGCCGACGGCGCCACCGATGTGCCTCTGGACACAGGTTTGAGCTGGATGTCCGGTCGAGATGTCCTGGCCTATGACGTCTACTTCGGAACCCGCATCGAGGACGTCGCCAACGCCAGTCGGACGAACCCGATGGGCGTGCTGGTCAGCCAGGGCCAGGAAGCCAGGACCTATGAGCCGGTCGGCCCCCTGATGATCGGGCAGACCTACTTCTGGCGAATCGACGCGGAGTCTCCAGCGGACGCAGGAGCCGGCACGACGATATCCAAGGGCGACGTATGGGTCTTCACGGTGGAACCGCCGAGTTACGAAATGACCAACATCACGGCGACGGCGTCGAGTTCGCAGAGCGGCGATACCGGACCGCAGAAGACCGTGGATAATTCCGGTCTGAATGCCATGGGCCTGCATTCGACCGACGCCAAGGGGATGTGGCTGAGCGATGCCGCCGGCCCGCAGCCGGCCTGGATCCAGTACGAATTCGACCGGATCTACAAGCTCGATGAGATGTGGGTCTGGAACCAGAACCAGGTGGTCGAAGGGACGATCGGTTTCGGAGCCAAAGCCGTCACGATCGAGTATTCCGTCGACGGCGCCGACTGGGAGCCGCTGGGCGATTTCGAGTTTGCCCGGGCAGGGGGTCTCGACAACTACGCCCACAACACCACGGTGCATTTCGCAGGGGTGTCCGCGAAGTACGTCCGCCTGATCATCAATACCAACTGGGGCGGCATCGTACCGCAGTACGGCCTGAGCGAGGTCCGCTTCTTCTACGTTCCGGTTCTGGCGCGCGAGCCACAGCCCGCGGACGGCGCCACGGATGTCAGTGTGGAGACCACGCTGGATTGGCGTTCCGGCCGGGAGGCGGTGACGCACGACGTATTCCTCGGCAGCAGCAAGAAAGCGGTACTGGAAGGAACGGCCCTGGTCGCTACGGTGCCCCAGAGCCTCTACGAGCCGACCGGTCTCAACCTCGGCACCACCTACTACTGGAAAATCAACGAGGTCAACGAGGCGGCGCAGCCGGCCGTCTGGCCGGGAGACGTGTGGACCTTCACGACCCAGGCGTTCATTCCGATTGACGACTTCGAAAGCTACACCGACGAGGACGGAAAACGCATCTACCAGACCTGGGCCGACGGTTGGACCAATCAGACCGGCTCGATCGTGGGATACATGACGGCCCCGTTCGCCGAGCAGAAGATCGTCAACAGTGGCCGCCAGTCCATGCCGGTGGAATACAACAATGTCAGCGCGCCCTGGTACTCGCAAACCGAGCGGGTCTTCGCATCGCCGCAGGATTGGACTGCCTTCGGGGCCGATACCCTGGCCTTGTCCTTCCGTGGTCGGCCGATCGCCTTCCTGGAGCAGGCCGACGGCAGCATCGTGATGAGCGGGGCCGGCGCCGACATTGCCGGGATGGCCGACGAGTTCCGGTTCGCTTCCAAGCCGCTCAGCGGCAATGGGTCGATCATCGTCCGCGTGGACAGTCTGGGCAATACGAACGCCTGGGCCAAGGCGGGCGTGATGATCCGGGAATCGCTCGATGCAGGGTCGCGGTTCGCCGCAGTCTACCTCACGCCGGGCAATGGCTGCCGGTTCCAGATCCGCACCGCAGTGGTTACGAACGCAATGATGGATGATGCGGTGGCCACGGCCGAACAGAAGGCGGTCACGGCCCCGTACTGGCTCAAACTCGAGCGCAACGGCAACTCGTTCAGCGGATTCTACTCCGCGGACGGCAAGACTTGGAAGGCGATGGCTTGGAATCCGCAGACGATCGCCATGGGGGCCAATGCCTACGTGGGCCTGGCGGTGACCAGTCGCAGCGCGGGCAATCCGACGACGGCGAAGTTCTCGGGCGTGGCGGCCACGGGCGTCGCCGCGGGCCCGTGGCAGGTCAAAGCCATCGGAGTTGAGCAGCCCGGCAACGATCCAGCTCCTCTGTATGTGGCTCTCGAGGACAGTACCGGACGCGTGAAGGCGGTGTCGCACCTGGACGCGGCGGCCGTCGGAATCGACAGTTGGCTGCAATGGCAGATTCCGTTGAGCACGTTCAGTTCGGCTGGGTTGAATGTGGCCAAGATCAAGGCCATCTACATCGGGGTCGGCGACCGGGACAATCCCAAAGCGGGCGGCGCCGGGTTGATCTACATCGACGACGTCTTGTTCGGTCGTGCCCCGAAGGCGCCCGTGGCGAAGATCGCCCACTGGCAGTTCAATGGAACTCTCGGGGCGGCAATGGCTGCCGACACCGATATCGCGGGAGGGTATGTCGCCAGCAAGTTCAAGGACGCCACTTTTGGGAGCAACGGCGCGGTGGACGTGCTCTACGGTCCCGCGAACCTCGCCTACGACGCCTCCGGCACAAGCGCCGACCTTATGAATGATCCGGTTGCCAACGATCCCGGCGTGGGCCTGCTGGTGTTGGACACTGGCGTCAACACGCCCCTGGACTTGAGCGGCGCCGCTGCGTTCACCATCGAAGCGTTCATTCATCCGTACGCGGTCCGCCAGGCCGTCGTTGTAAGGAAGTTCGGAGGGGCGGGTCGGTACTACATCGATCTGCGACCCGACGGCAGTCTCGGGTTTGCCATCAATGCGGATACGAATGTCGCCGTTGCCGGGGCAGGGACTGTGAAGGCGAATGAGTGGTGTCATGTCGCGGCCGTATACGACGAGGCCGACGCCGCGTCCCCCATGCAGCTTTACGTCAACGGAGAACTGAAAGCCGCGGCGGCCTTCAGGGCTCGGGTGGCCGATTCGACGAACAGCCTGGGTATCGGCTGCATTACACGCGACAATCTGAACCCGTCGGCGAACTCCGGTCAGTTCTTCCATGGCCGTATCGACGAAGTGCGGATATCCGGGGCGGCCCTCTCTGTGGACGAGTTCCTGCTGAACCTGCAAGACCAGTAGCCATGCAAACTCCGGGAATGTCGATCTGTTGGCCTTGACCGTTGATCCGGGGCCTGTGTCGCTCAGATACAGGCCCCGATTCCTTATCGAACTCCACGCGTGTGAAGGGCGACGGGGCGTATGCACAAGCAGCTGCACGATTCGTTCAATCTGGCCTGGCTGCGGGAGATACCGGCAGTCGCAGACTCTCCGCGGGACGGACCCCGGCTAGGCGGGAAGATCGATGAGTTGGCCCCGCCGGGTGGATTGCCGCAGGACAGGTGAGATGGGGATGAGGACATTGGTCGGTGTCCTGATCTCCCCCGTGAGCTGCCTCAATAGGAGCCGTGCGGCCTCTTCGTGCAGGTTGTACTGCAATCGCGTAAACGTGCTCAAGGGAGGATCGAGATAGGAGGCCATCGGATAATCTCCAGTCCCGATGATCGCAACATCCTCGGGGATGCGCAGCCCTGATTCTTTGATCGCGCGATACGCTCCCACCGCAAGACTGTCCAGGATCGAATACAGACCGTCGATCTGCTGGTCTTGGGCCAGGAACTGCTTCATGGCCTTGTAGCCGTCGCCCTCGGCAAATCCCTCGGCGATGATTCTCGATGGGGCGTTTGTGCCCAGCGATTTCGCCTTCTGGCAGAAGCCCTGGAGTCTTCCGCTGGTGGTTTGGGTGAGCAGCTTCGCGTGGAGTACCGCGAGTCTCTTGCTGTCGGCCGAAACCAGGATTTCCGCGGCCTGCTGGCCGGTCTTCTCAGGAAGGTCTCGTACGGAACTGTAGTTCGGAATGTCACGACCGATCAGAACGACCGGGATGGCGAATTGATGTTGCGCCAGGAAGGCGTCGTCCTCGGCCACGGTGTTGGCGATGATGGCTCCGTTGAACCGACTGCCGTCGAGCAGACCGGGCACCTCCGAGAGCTTGCCCGCATCGAACATCTCGACGGTGATCGTCGAATGGATGTTCTTATAGGTTTGCTCGCTTACCAGCCGGTGCAGCGTGACGATGGTGGCGCTGACCAGCGGCAGCGGAGCCTGGTAGGACGTGACAACCGCCAAGACAAGATACCTGGATTGGCCAGAACGAAGCCTGCGGGCCGAGACATTGGGCAGATAGCCCGCCTCGGCCGCGGCCTGCTGGACTTTCCTGACGGTCTCGGGCGAGATCCGACGTTGGTGGTGGCGGTTGTTCAGAACCGAGGACACGGTTGCGACGGACACGCCGATCCGGCCGGCGATCGTCGTGATGGTAACAGGTTTGTCATTTTGGCTGAACATGATATTCGACCTGGTTCTCCGGAAAGATTCCACAGAAATTTTACTTCTGCTCTAACCTTTTTGCAATTGAAAAAACTCAGAAAACTCGGGCGAACCTGTCCGTGACCGTGGAATTGTCTTGAAAAACGGGGGGCATATGCCTAATCTCATCTGAGATGATGTCATATTGCCCTAGTCATGCTAAATCATTTGTGCAAATAGAGCCTTTGCCATGTGCAGGTCGAGCGAGCCCCGCAGCATGTGGAGCCGCCCGGCCTTGAATTCTCATCCCATACCATCTGGAAGGTGTGATCATGGGGAAACGGGGTTTCACGCTCATAGAGTTGCTTGTGGTGATCGCGGTCATTGCGATTCTGATGGCAATTCTGATGCCCGCACTGAGCGTCGCGAGGGAACAGGCCCGGCGTACTGCTTGCATGAGCAATATGCGTCAGGTCGGGGTGGCGCTGGCGATGTACCAGAACGAATACGAGAAGACGCCACCCAAGACACAGGCGGTGTTCGACTACGCCAGTCCCGCGTCGCGGAGCAATGTGCTCAAACTGCTGCGTCCGATGATCTCGGCGGCTAACCCTGAGGCCGCGACACCGGTGTACGCCTGCCCGAGTCTGAAGGACAATCCGAATCCCGCGTATGCCCCGACTCGGACCAGTCGGACGGGATATCTGGCCAATGCCGTGCTCCTGGGGCGCAAGGCCACCTCGATTCGCAGTCCCGCGAGGATGATCGTGATGCAGGAAGGATGGTCGCTGTCCAATCACCTGTGGGTCCAGCCCGAGCCGATCAATCGCAGCGAGGCGGCCCTGGCCGGACTGGAATCCACCCAATACCGGGAATGGCATATGTTCGCCAGCCAGAGCGATCATCCTTCCTGGTTCACAGTCGATCGCAGGGAACAGACAGCCAATGTCCACAAGGGCGGGGGCGGTTTCATCTTCGCCGACGGGCACACGGATTTCCGGAAACATGACGAACGGGAGAGCGGGGATTACGGCTTGGTTCACCCCACGCTCAAGGCCAGCGTCCCTTACGAGGCCACCTGGGAGAACAGCATTCTGCCACTTGATGCGGCGTTCTGAGACGGATCATGGGGATCTTGCGCAACGACATCATGCACGGTGCAACATGAGAGCCAGGTTGTCTTTGGGTCACGGGCGTGTAGGCGGCTTGTTCGTACGGGTCTTTCTGTCCCTGGTGGTTTTGGGAATGGGGTGCAGGAAGGACCCGCAGACCGGTGCGACCGAAGAGTTGACGACGAGTTTCGACGGCTCTCCGGCGCAAGAGACCGTGATGGCAGCCAAGGCTGCCTTCGAAGAGGGCAAGTACAGGGATTCCTTGCTTCTTCTGCACAAGGTGGCGAGCCGTCCGGATCTGACGGGTCGGCAGAAGAACGCGTTGGGCGGCATTGCAGGACAGGTCATGCAGGCTGTGCACAATGACCCAGAGCTCAGCGCCGACATCCAGCTTCACCGTTCGATGGAGTTGTTGATTCAGCGAACCATGGGCGCGCCATGAGCTTCGCGGGAATTCCTGCATCCGGGAGCCATTGCTCTTGGTGTGCCTGTTGATCCAGAGTTCATCGCGCCACGTGGGAAAATGGAGAATCACACATGCAAAGATTGACTGGATTGATCGTGTTGTGCTGTGCCGCCGCCGCGCTCGCGGGCGCCCAGATGCCCACAGAGAAGACCTTTATGAATTCCGTGGGAATGACCATGGTTCGCGTGGAGCCGGGCCGTTTTCTCATGGGCAGCGACGGGGGGGACTGGGACGAGCGTCCCGTTCATGAAGTGACGATCTCTGTGCCCTTCTATCTGGGGGCCACCGAGGTGACCAACGCGCAGTACGAACGTTTCGACCCCGGGCACAAACAGTTGCGCGGCAAACTCGGGTATTCCCAGGCCGATGACGAAGCGGTCGTGTTTGTCTCCTGGGAAGAGGCTCTGGCCTTCTGCAGGTGGCTCAGCGAAAAGGAGAACCGGCCCTATCATCTGCCGACGGAGGCCCAGTGGGAATACGCCTGCCGGGCAGGCACCATGACGCCGTATTCCACGGGGGACACATCGCCCGAGGTGTTCCACAAGAACGTCAAGAACAGTTGGTTCCCTTCCAGCCGGGGCGAAGGGGAGATTGTCCCGCTCCACGTGGGCAGGACCCCTCCCAATCCCTGGGGCCTGATGGATATGCACGGCAACGTCGAGGAGTGGTGCCATGACTGGTACGGCCCGTATGTCGGCCGGGAGCAGGTGGACCCCGTCGGCTGGTCCCGCGGCGACTTTCGCGTGACTCGGGGCGGCAGCCACTCGACGACGCTGGAGTACCTCCGCTCGGCGAACCGTTCCGGCACGCTGCCTGCCGACAAGCACTGGCTGATCGGTTTTCGTGTCGCCTTGGGCGGGTTGCCGCAGACCAAGCCGCTGACGGGCGGCGCGCCGCATCGTTGGGCGCGCGAGGTCAGACAGAGTCAGGCCGACTGGTCCGTGAGGCCCGACCCGACCCAGCCGTACTTCAAAGGTCCGATCCAGTATGTGAAGATCCCGGCCGGTTCGGACGGACCCATCTTCTCGCGGCACAACCACTGTCCGGCTCTTGTGGCCTGCCCCAACGGCGATCTGCTGGCCATCTGGTACACGTGCCGGACCGAGCCGGGCCGGGAACTGGGGATTGTCGCAAGCCGGCTCCGCCGGGGCAGCGAAGAATGGGAGGAGGCGGACCCGTTCTGGGACGCCCCCGATCGAAACGACCATGCGTCGGCGCTGTACGCTCACGACGACGGGACGATCTTTCACTTCAACGGCCTCGGTGCTGGGGGGACCTGGGGCGCGCTGGCCGCGATCCTGCGAACCTCCACGGACAACGGTGTCACCTGGTCCGAAGCCCGGTTGATCATGCCTGAGCACACCGTTCACCACATGCCGATCGAGTCGGTCTTCAAGACTCGGGAAGGCTACATCATCGTTCCGTGCGATGCAGTGACGGGCGGCGATGGCGGCTCGGCCATTCTGATCAGCCGAGACGGCGGCCGGACGTGGACCGATCCCGGCGAGGGACGGGAACAACCCAAGTTCACTGCCGGTGGCCAGGGCGCCTGGATCGCGGGCATTCACGCCGGCGTGGTGCAACTCAAGGATGGCCGGCTGATGGCCCTCGGTCGCGGCAATACGATCGATGGACGCATGCCGATGAGCGTCTCGGCCGACATGGGTCACACGTGGACGTATTCTGCCAGTGTATTTCCCCCGATCGGCGGCGGTCAGCGGCTGGTGCTGATGCGTCTGAACGAGGGGCCGATCTTCCTGGCGTCGTTTGCCAAAGACATGGAGTTCAAGGATGCCGCCGGGGGCAAGCTGATCGGCTCGGGTCTGTTCGCCGCCCTGAGTTATGACGAAGGCCGGACGTGGGACATCCGCAGACTGATCACCGCCGGCGGGCCCCCTCGCCGGGTCGATGGCGGCGGCAACACGGGCCTGTTCACCATGAGCGACACCTCCGCCGAGCCCAGGGGTTATATGTCGGTCCATCAGACGCCGGATAATGTCATTCACCTGATCAGCTCCAAGCAGCACTATGCGTTCAATCTGGCCTGGCTCCAGCAGGATCCCCCGTCGGCGCCTCAGCCGCCTGCGCCGGCCGAGCTTACCCCCAAGGGCCGGCTCGATCGGGTCTTCGATGCCGACAGGCTTCCCAGCCAGGCTGGATGGCGGTTCAACGGCAGCGGCGTCCGGGAGGATCAAGCTGTGGTCGTGGTTGATGGCGTGTTGAGGATCGCCACAGGGGCCGGCCAGAGGGTGCGGTGGGTCGGCGATGCCGCGACAGGCTTCGGAGCCGCCCGCGGGGCTCACACGGCGGAAATCACCATGCGCGTGACCCGCAGCACCGGGCGCGACCGGGGGATCGACTTCGAGACGTATGTCCCCGCGATCGGCCGCTCGTTCATGACGGTCACGACATCGTCCGTGTTGTGGTATGATGACGGTTCCTTTTCGCCCCTGGCGGAGGGCCTGGACAATGCTTCGGCGATGCATACGTATCGATTGGCGGTTGACGCGGGCGGGTATGTCACCGTGTTTCGGGACGGCAAGAGCCTCGGGGTCCGCCGGGCCCACGCCAGCCGGGATAACGTCGGAGGAGCCGGGGACGTCTACCTGCAATGGGGCGAAGGGGCCGGGGCGAGCGAAGCCGACGCGATCGTCGACTCCGTCGCATTTGATCTCGGGAACGCCTACCGCCCCGGCGGACCGAGCGAGTGATGCGACTTCTGAGAGCGTGTGACCGATGGGATGCGTCAGAACAGACTGTGTAATCGCACCATGTTTGTTGGTCGTGTTGGCTCTGGTGAGCTACGACTGGGATCCTGGACATGAATGAACATTTCACCGGAATCGACTGGGCGGTCTTGGCGGCCTATTTCTCAGGCACGATGGCGATCGGCTTCTATTTCTATCGCAAGAGCCGTTCGACGGAGGACTTCACGGCCGCGGGGCGTTCGCTCCCCGGGTGGGCGTGCGGGCTGTCGATCTTCGCCACATACCTGAGCAGCATCAGCTTCCTGGCCCTGCCGGGCAAGGCCTATGCGTCGAACTGGAATCCGTTTGTGTTCAGTCTCTCCCTGCCCATCGCGACTTGGGTGGCGGTGCGGTACTTTCTGCCCTACTACCGGCGCACGGGCGAAGTCTCTGCCTACGCTCACCTCGAGACCCGTTTTGGCCCCTGGGCGAGGATCTACGCCAGTGTCTTCTACCTGTTGACGCAGCTTGCCCGCATGGGGGCGGTCATGTACCTGATGGCTCTGCCGCTGAGCATCCTGTTGGGCTGGGACATCCGCGGGATCATCCTGATCACAGGCCTCTCGGTCACGATCTATTCCCTGGTCGGTGGCATCGTGGCGGTGATCTGGGCCGACGCCATGCAGTCAATCGTGCTGATGGTCGGCGCAGGCGTGTGCGCTATCGTTATGCTGCTGGGCATGCCCGAGGGACCGGGACAGGTGTTCTCCATCGCCTTGGCCCACGACAAGTTCAGCCTGGGCGGCTTCGGCATTTCCCTGGCCGAGCCGACCTTCTGGGTCGTTCTGGTCTATGGCATCGCGATGAATCTCCAGAACTTCGGCATCGACCAGAGTTACGTCCAGCGGTACATCGCCTCCCGTTCAGACCGCGAGGCCCGCAAGAGCGTCTGGCTCGGCGGCCTGCTGTACGTGCCGATCTCCGCGGTGTTCTTCTTCATCGGCACCAGTCTCTTCGCCTACTACCAGGTGTATCCGTCCGGCCTCGACGAAGTCCGCACGGCCGTGGCGGCGCAAAATCTTCAGGCTCGCGGACTGGACCCTGGGGCCGTCGCCAACCAGGAATTGCTGGCGGCCGAACGGGACAGTCTGACCGAGGCCCAGATCGGCGACAAGATCTTCCCGCATTTCATCGGCGCCAAGCTTCCGCCCGGCGTGACGGGCCTGTTGATCGCAGCCATCTTTGCGGCGGCGATGTCCACGGTTTCTACCAGCCTGAACTCCTCGGCCACGCTGCTGATGCGGGATTACTATCAACGGTATGTCAACCGTGCGGCCGGTGAACGACGGACCATGGCGGTGCTCTATGGCGCCACAGCGGTCTGGGGGATCCTGGGCACCGGCGTGGCGCTGTTGCTGATCCGCGTCAGCAGTGCGCTGGACGCCTGGTGGACGCTCTCCGGGATCTTCGGCGGGGGGATGCTCGGGCTGTTCTTGTTGGGGATGATTTCCCGGCGCGCAGGCAACCCGGCCGCGATCACAGGCGTCTGTCTCGGGATCCTGGTCTTGGGATGGATGACGCTTTCGAAGTATTTCGTTGGGACGTGGGCCATCCTTCGGAGTCCTTTTCACGCCTTCCTGATCCCGGTGTTTGGCATGTTGACGATTCTGCTGGGCGGGCTGTTGGTCAGTCGGCTGGTCGCATCGCGAGGCTCGCGGGCCCGGCGGGATGACGCCACCGGCGTCCCAGCGCCGGGGAGGACGCTATGACGATCTCGGGTTCAGTTCGATGGATTACTGAGAGTAACCAGACCGGTCGGCCGCAGTCTACGGGCTGGATGACCCAGACGCCGCCGTCCATCTGCGAGCGTGTGATGTCTCACGAGGCATTCTGGCGGGGAGAGGGCCCCAGTCTGATTCTGATCCCTGCGGAAGACGTGCCGCTGTATGACACAACAGGGTATGCCGCTCGTTTTTGCGATCCGGCCAAGATGTGGGAAGGGGAGATGAAGCGGGCCCGAGCGGTGATCGGCTGGCCCACCGATGGCATTCCCACGGTGCGTCCAAACCTGGGGACGATCTTCGTTCCGGCCCTGACCGGTCAAGAGTATCTCGTTCCGGATGATCAGATGCCCTGGGTGGGCGCCACCTTGTCGCGTCAGGCCATCCGTGCGGCTCGATCGACGGACCTTTCCGGGGCCCGACTCCTGCACTTGGCCGAAGCGTTCTACCAGATCCACAGCGCGTCGGGCGAATCCGGGATCTTTGCCTACCATCCCGACACGCAGGGGGTCTTCGACATCGCGCATTTGCTCTACGGAGATGGCCTTTTCCTGGAGATGATGGACTCCGAGACGGCGGCCTGGATCGACGAACTTCTGGAGATCTGCCTGGATCTGATGGTTCGCGCCACGCGCCGCGTCAAGCAACTGCTCGGTGAGCCGGATGAGGCTATGGTTCATGGTCATGCGACGCCGCAGGGAATCTACTTCCCGGACGCGGGCATCCGCATCTCCGAAGACACGGCCACGCTGATCTCGCCGGCGAGCATCGAGCGGTTCGTCCTGCCTATGATCGAAAGGGCGGCCGGTCCGTTCGGCGGAGCGTTCTTCCACTATTGCGGCCGGCACCCGGCCTTTTTCGAAATGCTCTGCCGCATGCCCTGCGTTCGGGCGATCGATCTGGGCAATCCCGAGTCGTATGACACCCGCTGGCTTATGGAACGGTGCGCCGCGACCGGCACCGTTCTGCACAGTCGATTGGCCGTGGAGCCCGACGAAAACTGGGAACGGTACACACGCCGCCTGGGCAGGCTGGTACGCGAAACGGGTGTCCGCTGTATTCTGCGGCCTTTGCTGTATCCTGCCGGGCGGGAAGAATGCCTGGAGATGAGGGAGTTGTGGCATGACCTCACTATCCCATGAAGTGAGCGGTGTCCCCCTGGCGAAGGCTCACCGCGCCGGAGGGAGTGCTCTGCCGCTTCCGTTACGCGGCGTGATCGTGCCGATGGTCACGCCCCTGCGGGACCGTGATGCGCTGGACGTCGAGGGTCTGGAGCGGTTGATCGAGCACATACTCCGTGGCGGCGTGCACGGGCTGTTTGTCCTGGGCACCACCGGCGAGGCGCCGAGCCTGAGCTATCGATTGCGTCGGGAGGTCGTGGAGCGAACCTGCCGCCTGGTGGGCCGACGGGTTCCGGTTCTGGTCGGGATCACCGATACGGTGTTCGTCGAATCGATTCGCATGGCGGAAGCTGCCGCGGAAGCCGGTGCGGCGGCGGTTGTCCTGGCTCCCCCGTACTACTTTCCGGCCAGTCAGATCGAATTGACCGGGTATCTGGAGCATCTCGTGCCGCAGATTCCCTTGCCCCTGTTCCTCTACAACATGCCCAGCCACACAAAGCTCTCCTTTGCCCCGGATACGGTACGGCGCGCGGCCGAACTGCCGGGTGTGGTGGGTCTTAAAGACAGCTCGGGCGACATGATCTACTTCCAGCAACTGATCTCGCTGTTTGAGGATCGCCCGGACTTCACGCTTCTCGTCGGGCCCGAGCAGCTCCTGGGGGAGTCGGTTCTGCTGGGTGGTCACGGCGGGGTGAACGGCGGCGCCAACTTCCACCCGCGGCTCTACGTCCAACTCTATGAGGCGGCACGGAGCCGGGATCTGGAACGGCTGATCGTGCTGCACAGACAGGTTACTCGCATTTGTCGAGGTCTCTACAGCATCGGCCAGTTCGGATCGAGCTATCTGAAGGGCCTCAAGTGCGCCCTTTCGATCCTGGGCATCTGTGATGACTTCATGGCGGAGCCCTTCAATCGTTTCGGGCCGCCGGAACGCATCCGGGTAGAGCAGGAGTTGACCCATCTTGGACTTCTGAAGCCCTCGGGAAGATGAGCCATGCCGGGGAGCAAACGTGGAAGGCACGGATTTCGCACATCTGGCGTGTGGGCTGCTATTGGAGCCATGGAATGAACAGGAATCTTCATATGAGAACGATTGGAGCAGCACCGAAATGAAGTACCGATATCCGTATGGGCGATGGCTTTCCTGTGTATGCAGGTGTGCGTCGTGTCCGGGCAGGCCGGGCCGCCCATGGAACCGGTCGAGACATTCCATACGTCACGTCGCGTGATGGACCGCCACGAAGGCCTTCGCGGCGATCGTGGGAGTTGGTTGATCCATAGGATTCCGCTTTTCGAGTGCCCGGATCCGCTGGTTGAGTCGCTCTATTATTACCGGTGGGAGGTCGTGCGGCGGCACACGCGATTCATTTCACCGCAGGTCGGGCACATCTTCACCGAGTTCGACGCGAACGAGCCGCTGTACTGGGCGAGAACCCGGAATTCGATCGTCGCGGCCGTTGATCATCATGTCCGCGAAGGGCGCTGGCCAACGCCTTCTGGCTGGTCTACCTGGTGCACGGTAACCCGGGCGGTGCGACTGCTCTGCTGGATCGGCTGGTGGAGAATCACCGGGGATCGGTGAGAGGCTGGGTGGACTATCCGCACGACAACGGGTACGATCCGCGGTGCGGCCTGTTCTGGAATACCGGCCGGGACTCGACGGGCGAGTACAACCTGGCGTCGGCACAGTTGAATGAGCCATTGCGCGGAATCCAGGGCTATAAGATCCGCGGCGGCGCCGGGTACAGACCCGACCATAGCGCGGAAATGTATGCCGACATGGTGGCCCTTGCCCGACTGGCCCTGCTGGCGAATCGCCGTGAACTGGCCAGGAATTCACGGCCAAGGCGGTGGAGTTGAAACGGCAAACCGTGCGTCATTTGTGGGACCCACAACGTCAGTTCTTTATGCACCGCTGGCTTCGAGACGAGTATTCCGAGGCCGATGTCTACAGGGCTCGCAGCATTCGGGCCGGCAGCCTGATCAGGGAGACCAACGCGGACCGCTTGGGCGGGGTCGGCCATCAGCCGCAGGAGCGGGGCATCGGACGCGGGCGGGAACTGGTCGGCTATCTGCCCTGGCAGTACCACATTCCCGAGGACACGCCGGAGTGCTCCAGGGCGTGGCGATTCCTTATGGATAGAGAATACTTCGGGGCGCCCTACGGTTCCACGACGGCCGAGCGGCATGACCCATGGTTCTCCATTCAGTACGACTGCCGCTGCAACGGCAATTCGTTTCCGCTGAACACCAGCCGGGTGTTGACCGCCGCGACGTGCCTGTTGAACGAGTACCGCCACACGGGGGGATTCGACCGGCAGTCCTGGTGGATGCTGTTTCAGACATATGCCCGGACGCAGACCAAAGACAGTCGCCCCTATCTGGCTGAGTTGCATCATCCCGACGAGGACCGCTGGGTGGTGGATCGCCCGATTGGGCAGCACTACTTTCACAGCAGCTTCATCGACCAGGTCATCACCGGGCTGGCGGGGCTCAGACCCCGGCCGGACGGGCAACTGCAAGTCAGCCCGCTGGCCCCCGAGTCCTGGCCCTGTTTCGCGCTGGAAGACATCAATTATCGTGGGCATCGCCTGTCCCTCACTTGGGACCACGATGGACGACGATATGGACGCGGCCAGGGCCTGTCGGTCTATGTGGATGATATTCTGTGCATTCGTGCCGACAGGCTTGCGCCTGTTGTTGGAGTACTGGACTCTGCGGCGATTCCACGCGCGACAGGGACTCGGGAATTGGAAACAGCGGATGAGATTGCATTGGTTTGATATCGTCGTGCTGTCGGGTTGTCTCCTTGGACTTGTAGGAATGGGTTTACACTTCTCCCGTCGGAACAAGTCGACGGAGGAGTATTTCCTCGGCGGCCGGTCGTTCTCCGGCTGGGTGATTGGATTGAGTCTGGTCGGAACCTCGCTGAGTTCCGCGACGTTCCTGGCGATGCCCGCCGATGCCTTCAAGACAGCCTGGCTGCGTTTTCTGCCCAATCTGATGCTCATTCCGGTGGTGATGATCGCCGCTCGTTTCTTTCTTCCGTTCTTTCGGGCCAGCCGTGTCACGTCAGCCTATGAGTATCTCGAAGGGCGATTCGGACCGTCCGTGCGCGTGTATGCAGGCGGCGCCTTCATTGTGGCCCAGTCGTTTCGTGTCAGCCTGGTCCTCTATCTGGTTTCGCTGGTCACCAAGGAGATCACCGGGCTGGATACGACCACGTGCGTCCTGATCACCGGAGTTCTCGTGGCGTTCTACACCGTGGCAGGAGGAATTGATGCAGTGGTCTGGACCGACGTGATTCAGACGATCGTACTGGGTCTTGGCGCCGTGTTCTGTCTGGGTGTCATCATCCACGCACTGCCTGGAGGGTTGGGGCAGGTGTTTTCCATGGCGATTGCGGAGGGCAAGTGTGCGTTCGCTGAAGTGACGAATGGACAGGTTCAACCGGTCTCGTGGATGCCGTCACTGAGGAGAAGACCGCAACCATGCTGCTGCTGTTTGGCCTGGTGGTGTTCCTGACGGAGTACTGTTCCAGCCAGAATGTGGTGCAGCGGTACTGTGCCTCGCGCAGTGCGCGCGACGCCAGGAAGGCGATGTACTATTGTGCCGACGTGAGCGTGCCCATGTGGGCATTCTTCATGTTCCTGGGTACCGGCCTGTATGTGTTCTTCCGGCAGTTTCCGACGGCCGAGGCGGAACGTCTCCTGACCGGAGCCGGCGGAGCCGAGCAGATCATGCCGTACTTCATCATATCATTCGTGCCGCCGGGTGTTACGGGGTTGGTTATCGGTGCCGCTCTGGCGGCTGCGATGTCCTCGCTAGACTCATCGATCAATGCGATTGCCACCGTTGGCGTCGTCGACGTCTATCGGCGTCATCTGGTGAAGAATCGCCGGGACGGCCACTATCTGCATGCAGCCCGGTTGATCGCCACCGTATCGGCGGTCCTCATGATGGGGGGAGCAATCCTTCTGGCCCATGCCGAAACGCACACCCTTCAGCACACGAGCATCATCCTCGTTTCACTGCTCGGCGGGGGAATGCTGGGGATCTATCTGTTGGGGTTCTTCACCAGACGAGGCGACGCCCGGGCCGTCTGGGCCGGAATTGCATGCACGCTGCTGTTCACCGCCTGGACGCTTATACCACGCAATCGGCTTCCGAATGCCCTGAACGTTCCTTTCGATCTATACTATACCGGCGTCCTCGGCAACGCGGTGATGTTCAGCGTCGGATCTTTCGTTTCGACATTGCTGCCCGCGCGGTGCCGCGACCTGCGAAATCTGACTGTCTGGGACCTTGATCCTGCAGCAGCCCATCATTGTTCTCGCCGTATGGATACTTGTCGACACAGACCGGTCGAAGAGGAGTCGAAACGCCCACCGTACGCAAGTCCACGCCTTGTCCGGTTCCTTTCATCCCTTCAGGGTTTCGCAAATCGCCGGCTGAGTTCGCCACAGTGCACAAATGCCTCTCGCACCTTCTCGTCCGGCGTACCCGCGTCAATATCCGCAATGACCACATCGCAGGGACCGTAGTCTGCCGCGATTCTCTCAAGATCCTGGCGGATTTGTGGGCTGTCCTTCTCGGCCAGATCCATCGGCGTATACATCAACGCCCTGCGAGCCTGGGGGAAAAGCCGTCGGGCCCTGGGCAGGTCAGAATCAAGACCCATATCGATGTAGCCGACTCCGGGCACTTCGGCATAATGATCGAGATATGGATCGGCACTCCAGGCGCAGTTGTGAATCCCGACGCACTTGAAGGCCCGGGCGATCCGCTGGTCCAATGGCAGCGCCAGCTCATGGTATTGTGCGGGCGAGATCATATTCACCAGGCAGTTGCTGATCGTGAAGAACCCGACCGACACGCCGGATGCTGCCTGCCTCGCGTATACGCGGCGGGCGGCATCGATCATGGTGGTGCAGACGCAGTCCAACAGATGGCGAACCCGATCGGGGTTGTCGAACATGTCCATGAAGAGCTGTTCCCCCCGAAGACGCATGGCATTGTTCAGCGTGCCTTGCCAGTTGACGAAGCCTTCGACACGTCCTTCGAGAGCACAGATCGTATCGAGCTGTTTCATCAGGGCAGTGAAGACCGGGTTCTCGCCCAAATCGGGGGGAGTCAGTGCCTCCAGTTGTGCGTCATCCAGATACTCCTGTGTGCAAATAGGCCAGTTGTTGCTGCGGTACACAACAGGGACACCGTAGATGGCGGCGATGGTACAGGTGCCCAGGGTTCCGGTCAGAAGATCCAAAGGGCTTTCCGGCCGATCGATACCACCAATGGTTGTGCCGGGAAAACGCTTCTTCAGTTCCGCCCGCATGGCCTTGATCCCTTCTCTTCGCAGTGCCGGGTTGGCGTGCCAGTCTTCACCGAAGTCGATCCCCAGCTTCTGCTGATACCATCTGGGCGTAAAGCCGATCTCGGCGCGCAGATAGGGCTCGTTGCCTGTTGCCGGCCGGCGCGTGGCCGGCGCCGCGGGCGCAATATAGCTGATGAGTTGTCCGGGCTGCGTCATAGTCTACGATTCTCCCCACACGTGAACCGGCCCTTCATACGCCCCATATTCGATAGCTGCGGCGTGCAGAGCCAGCAAATTCTCTCTCTTGCTGCTCCGTGGCAAGGCACAACCTGAACCCAGCACAAAAGCGCCCTCTTGGCCGGCTTGCCTGATGCACTCATGGGCCTGCTCTCTGATCATTTCGGGACTTGCCTCCGCAAACGCCAGTGTATTCATTCCGCCCATCAGGGCGGTTCCTGGCCCAACCGCCATCCTGGCTTGTGTACAAGTGAAACCGCCTAATGGATCCAGCGGTCCAATGCAGTCAATTCCTGCCGCCAGGATCTCATTGAGAATGGGCAATGTGTTGCCGCAGATGTGACAGTAGAGTTTGGCCCGTGGGGCATAGCGGTGCAACTCGTCACAGACAGTCTTCAGGTGCGGCCGCGGCGGAAAGTCGACCATTCGAACGCCGTCGGCCTTGACTGCCAGCGCCGCCTCAATGACGGTTTCCATTGCCAGCGACGGTGATTGCAGTACCGCTTCAAAGGAGCGGCCCGTCAGGGTCGCCGCCAGATCCAGCCAGATTTTCGGCAGCGTTGGAACCCGATCGGGCCGCCCGCCGGAGACCGCTGTATAGAGACGCTGATGCGGCGTAACTGCGACGTTCCCCATGGACTGTGTTGTGGACAGGTCCTTGAGACTATTGGAGTCCGAGCGATCGAGGTTCTTCTTCATGTTTTTCCAGTCTCCCGACCCGCAGTCCCAAATATGCGAAAAGGTTTTTTCTGAACCAGATTGTCACTGGAGTCGAGGCCTGCCCTCCAGAATACGCGAAAGATGCTTGACAATCAAGTCGAAACTGCTGTGGGGTGTACCCTAGGTCATTGGTTTCGTCTTCTTTCTGAAAAAACCTTTTAGCTCTTTTGGCACTTGATCACGTTCGGAGTGTGGACCAGTCAGACGCCGAAGAGGGAGCTGACGCTGCCGGAAGATCGAATGCCGTTACGCGGTGTATGACAGATCCGCACGATCGACAATCCGCATTAGCAGCTTCGAGGAGATCACATCATGGACAGACGGGGATTCACGCTGATCGAGTTGCTCGTGGTGATTGCGGTGATCGCAGTACTGATGGCGATTCTGACGCCCGCTCTGCACATCGCCAGGGAACAGGCCCGAAAGAGCGTATGTCTCTCCAATCAACGCCAGATCATGGTCGCGACGCATGTTTATATGGCGAACAGCCACGGCAAGATGATGTTCCAGAATGCGGGGCAGGGATTCGCGCAGCCCAACGCCCTGACCAAAGCACCGGGCCCGAACTGGATTCGCAGCCTCTGGCCGCATGTCAGTGAGAATAAGGAGATTCTCCGCTGCCCTTCGAACAAGTGGCGACCTGAAGAAGCAGGAAGAGTGGGAGACACTGAGAACATCTGGTATCCAACCGAAGACGCCGGAACGGCTGATGTTCGCCACACGCGAGAATTTCCTCTACGGCTGCACGCTGCCGTTTGCCAGCGACCGCGCCGGAGGAGAGGACGGAACTCTCGATGCCCTCGTGGCCGGGGCTTTTGTCGAGAAGAATCGGCTAGCGCAACCGGCCGATGTGCCGCCGGCGATCCTGGAGGCGTTCACGCCCGACGTGCGGTCGGAGAAGCCGGTGCGTTCGCTTCACCGCCGGATTGGCCCGCGGCACGTCTACATGGCTATGGACGCGCCGAAGAATTCCATCGTGGAATTCCGGGCCAAAGGCCGACCCGAGTTGTGGGACCCATGGACCGGGGAAACCCGACGGCTCCGCGCGCTCGGTGAGACGGCGACCGGGACGAAGGTGGAGATGCCGCTGGAGGACCATGAGGCCCAAGTCATTGTCTTCAGTCCCGGCACCCCCGTTCTCGCCGAGGTTCCATCCACCGAAGCGCCCTGCTTGCGCCTGCCGCTCGACGGCGCGTGGAAATTCGAATTGCAGCCGACGATGGACAATCGCTACGGCGATTTCCGCCTTCCCGTCACCGACAGTATCATCGGTCCCGAGGCGCGGATATTCCGCCACTTCCGGCCTGCTCGGTCCGGTGATGCTGGAGGTGGCGGCGAACGAGCACCGGGCAGCTAAATGAGGGACCGCAGGAATCGTTGCGACGCATTGAGGCGAGCACCATGAAGAAGGTGAGCCTGTTCAGCGGTTGTGTCGTGCTTGTGGCACTTGCCGTGTGTGGTTCCATCAGCGTGGCCGGCGTCCCAGTGACGGCTGACGCGGATCAGGCTCTGCGGCGGGACTTTGCGGAGCCGTCGCAGCGCTACTGGCCGCGCCCGCTGTGGTCCTCTCGCCGTGGACTCCACCTCGATCAGGAGTAAACTTTTGTCGAATGGGATTCTTGGCGTCCGAGTACTTGCGCCGCATCCAAATTCAGCGGGGAACGTCGATCAGACGCTTCATCGCGTCGCCCATGGCTTCTCCGATGAGATAGTAGGTTTCGGCGTTCGAGTTCCAGTGGTAGCCCTGTCCGCTGGGCGACCGGTCCTGGGGACGCCAGAACGCCTTTGTGCTCACGAAGGCGACATTGCCCTGAAATTCCGGCCGCTGAGCCACGGCCGCCTGAGCCTTCATTAGCGACAGCGCCCGCGGATGCGTCTCCTCGGGTCCATTCATGCCGGTCTCGGCGATGACAAACGGCAGCGCGGGCACGCCAAGGTCTTTGCGCATGTCGCGGATGAAGCAGGCCATGTTGCTTTCGTATTCGGCGTTGAACTTGTCGTTGATCCGGTCGTTCCAGCCCTGATGCCAGGCGACACCGGCGAGCACGTAATGGCCGTCGCTGGCCGGCACAAGATCCTCCAGATTGCCCAGCGCGGCCCGCGTCAGCGCCAGCGTCTCCCGATAGTACTTGCCGACGATGGCCGGGTCCTGCTCCAGGGCGGCATCGGCTTTCGCGCCGAGCGAGTACGACGGTCTGCCGGCGCTGGGTGGACGGAAGTCCACGGCGAGGCTCTTGCCGCCCCAGGCGCATTTGATGAGCAGGACCGGCTCATCGAGCGCATCGCCCATGACCCAGCCAAAGCCCAGTTCGGGGCCGATCGTCTCCGGTCGCGCGCCATAGCCCACGGTGAGCGGCCCCTTGCGGTCAAGGTACGTAATCCACACATCATCACGCGTGCGCCAACGCCCGGCATCATCTACCAGAAACGCGAAACGCGGCGCGGTCGCGGCATCCTTCACCAGGAATTCCAGCGAGCCTTTTCCGCCGTTGCGCTGCGGCTCGGCGCGAATGAATCCGTGCCCTTCCATATTCGATTGTCCGGCGAGGATGAAGATGCGTACCGGCTTCGGCGCCGCCTCGACGCGATGACTTCCCACCAGCACAACAAGGGGGAACACAAGAATGAACTGAAGAACTTGTCTCTTGAGTGACATTTTGGGCCTCCATATCGGGTACAGATCGATTGTTGCTTCTCCTCACGTTCACCCCTGTCATGGCAGGAGCTCCGGTTCGACCGTCTTCATCTGGCCGTTCACGCGCACCTGCACCGCCATCGGTTCCGGTGATCGCAGGCGATACGCAGTGACCTGCCCGTCTTTCCACGTCAGGTCCACGGTGATGTTGCCGCGGGCACGCAGGCCTTTGACGGCGCCGGTGGGCCAGCCCGTCGGCAGGGCCGGCAGCAGCTCGATTTCGCCCGCGTGCGACTGCAGCAGCATCTCGGCGATGCCGGCGCAGCCGCCGAAGTTGCCGTCGATCTGGAACGGCGGACAGGCGTCCAGAAGATTCGCGTAGGAACCGGCGCCATGGCCGGTGTAGTTCAGCGTCTCTTCACCCGTGAGATGGAGCAGGGCCCGGAGAAGTCGGTGCGCGCGGTCGCCGTCGCCGAGGCGCGCCCAGAAACTGATGCGCCAGGCCAGCGCCCAGCCGTTGCTCTGGTCGCCCCGGACGTCGAGTGACCGTCGGCAGGCGGCCGCGAGTTCCGGCGTCCCGCGCCGCGTGATTTCCGACCCGGGGTGCAGGCCGTACAGGTGGGAAGTGTGGCGGTGCGTCGGCTCAGGTTCCGGATAGGGCTCCAGCCACTCCTGCAGGCGACCGTCGGGGGCGATCTGGTTGGGTGCGAGGCGGGCACGTTTGTCCAGCAGCTCGCGGCGCAGGTCGGCGTCCACACCCAGGATTTCCGCGGCGCGGGCCGTGTTCCCGAAGAGCTCGCGCAGGAGTTGCATATCTACGGTCGGCCCGAGGCAGACGTGGGCCACCCCGCCGTCGGGCAGCGTGAAGCGGTTCTCCGGCGAGTTGGAAGGGCCCGTGACGAGCCAGTGGCGTTGCGGTTCCTCGATGAGGTTATCGAGGTAGAAAAGGGCCGAGTCCTTCAGGATGGGGTAAGCCCAGCGCAGGAACTCGCGGTCCCGCGTGAAGGCGTAGTGTTCCCAGAGGTGCTGGCAGAGCCAGGCCGAACCGCTGACCGTCGCGCCCCAGGCGGCCGATTCGCCGGGCGAAGTGAAGCCCCAGGGGTTGGTTATGACGTGGGCCACCCAGCCGCGCGCGTTGTAGTAGGCTTTGGCGGTCTTGCGACCCGGCTCGACCAGCGCGGCGATCAACTTGTGCAGTGGTTCGTGAAGCTCCGAGAGATTGCAGACTTCCGCCGGCCAGTAGTTCATCTGGACGTTGATATCGAGATGCCAGTCGCCGTTCCAGGGGGTCTGAATCTCCTCTGCCCAGAGGCCCTGCAGGTTGGCGGGCAGGCCGCCGGGACGCGAACTGCTGATGAGAAGATAACGGCCATAGTTGAAGTACAACGCCGCCAGTGCGGGATCGGCGGCGCCCTGAGAGAAGCCGGCCAGCCGTTCGAGGGTGGGCAGAGCGCTGTTGGAAGTGGCGGGCAGGTCCAGTTCCACCCGGTTGAACCAGCGCTCGTGGTCGGCCTTCTGCGCTATGCGAAGCTCCTCGTAGGACTTCCCGGCGGCCTTGTCGAGGTCGCTGCGTGTCGCGGCCAGCGGATCGTCCAACTGCCGGCCGGCGAAGCCCCGGTAGTCTGTCGCCGCCGCCAGCAGCAGCACGACCTCGTCCGCGTTCTTCACGATGAGCGTGCTGTCCTCGGTCCTTACCGTGCCGCCGCGCACCAAGGCGCGCACCCTCGCGGCGTAGCGCACGCCCGTGCCCCCACGGCCGTCGTCGAGCCCGCCCGTCATCAGCAGTTCGTTGCCGGCTGAGGCTGCCGTGGCGAAACGCTCGGGCCGGTCCAGGGACAGGGCGAACGACAGCGACCCCGGGGGGGCGCTGGTTAGCCGCGCGACGAAGACCTCGTCCGGGGCCGAGATGAAGTGTTCCCGGGAAAACGTGATGCCGTCGCGCTCGTAGGTCACGCGTGCCACCGCCGTCGTCAAATCGAGCTCGCGCCGATAGTGTTGGACCGGATTGCCCGAGCCGGCGAACTTCAGACGCAGGTTGCCGAGGGTCTGATAACAGCCGAAGGGCACTCGGGCTCCTCGTCCGTGCCCGGACCCTTTGCCCTGGCATGTGAAATGGGCATTGACCAACTTCTCCGCCTCCACATTCCTGCCCTCGAGCAACAGCCGGCGGATCTCCGGCAGCGCCTGGTGCGCGTCGGGACGGTCGGAGTCCTCGGGCGAGCCGGACCAGACGGAGCTTTCGTTGAGCACGATACGCTCCTCGTCAACTCCGCCAAACACCATTGCGCCGATGCGTCCGTTGCCCAGCAGCAGTGACTGCTGGAAGCGGGTGGCCGGTTTGTCGAACCAGAGCGACGTGGTGGGATCGGCGGCCCGCACCGGCGCCGTCAAGACGGCCAGCCGCATCGCCAAGAGGGCAGTAAGGACCATGGTATATCTCATCGTTGGTCTCCTTGGTTGATTATGACGTCGGCATTGCCCGGTAGTCTGATGTCGAAGATGTTTGCCACCTGCACGAATGTATCACGGAGCACAGTAGCGATAATTGAAGCGGCCGTCGGGAGCGACGTCGCCGTGTAAGTAGAAGCCCAAGATGTCGCCGGACGCGGGGACGCTGTCGATCCACTTGAACTCGATGTCCAGTGCACTATTCGGAGCGAGGCCCAGGAGTTTCCGCGGGACACGTACTTCCATCCAGTCACGAAGATCAGTTCGGGGTCCATCTGGAGGGTACGGTCCCACTGCTCCTGGAAGTTCAGGCCGCAGGCAATGGCCTCCGGACCGTGGTTGAAACCGTACGCTCTTGTGTAGCCCCGTTCGTAGGAGCCGCGCGGGTCGTTGATGGCGTCCGGATGGCGGGTGACGATTGCGTTTCAGGGGCATGGATTCCCTCTGTACCTGGTTGTCTGCACAGCAATTCCGTATCAGCCGTTCCAAACCATTGTAGCTCCTCAGGGGGTCTGTGTGAAGGAGTGCCGTCGAATGCCTGTGATGCCCGCTCCTTTGAACTTGGGTGGGCCAGGACAGAATCTGCCTGCGACGTTGCCTGTGTCGGCTCAATGGTGCTACCGGGACTCTCCGATGTAGGGTCGTAAGTCCTCCATCGGTACGGACCAGCTCGCTGTGGCGGAGCCCGCCGAGGGGGACACGGAGATTGTACATCGCTTCGTAGGTTCATCCGGTTCTCGCGTGTTTTTGTGGTTTCGGCCCGCCCCAGGCGGCGTGCGGAGGAGATTTTCCGCTTTGAGCCAATAGCATGGATGGGTGACCCGTGATCCGAGACACCGGCCACGGGCCACCAGCCAGGCGTGCGTAGCACGCCGGCCAGGCTGCTGGCGAAAAGCGCAAAATCTCCCAGGCCCGCCCGCTCCGGGCGGGATCGAAGTACGTGAAAACCGGATGAGCCCAAAAAGGAATCTGTTTTTCCCAATTATGCATCTGCGGGGGATGGACGGAGGTGTATGATTGCGTCAAGAGTTGGTGTGTGTCCACGCACGTTGATGCCATCGAGTGATTGGGGCTCTTTTCGCGTGCGTCGGAGCACGATCCATGCTGGTCCTGGGCCAATGGCCGCAAGGACATGAAGAAACGCTGTGAGCGTAGTCACAGCAGAATCGTACGCCTGTACACGTAGTGAGAATCAGAATGAAAACGACAAAGAGCCTCAAAGCGGCCTCTGTACTGAACAGAGACGATCAAATCGTGATTGGCGGCGCCGGTGGCTTCATCGCGGGCGCCTTGACCCGTTATTTCCATGAGCAGGGATTCACGCGGATCCGGGCGGTGGATAAGAAGCCTCTACCGCAGTGGTACCAGATCGTCCCTGGGGTGGAGTCTCTGTGCCTGGACCTGAGTGATCACTTGAACTGTCGCAGAGCCTGCGAAGGCGCGGTAGAGGTGTACAACCTGGCTGCCGACATGGGGGGCATGGGCTTCATCGAGCGATTTCGCATCGAATGTCTGCGCAGCGTATTGATCAATACCCACATGCTCGAAGAGGCCTACCTCGCCGGGGCCAGACGCTACTTCTTCTCCTCTTCGGCCTGTGCTTACAATACGGATCTGCAGAAAGACCCCAATGTACGGGCTCTGAAGGAATCTGATGCCTACCCGGCCATGGCGGAACGTGGCTATGGCTGGGAAAAGCTCTTTTCCGAAATGGTTTGCCAGGAATACTGGGTGGAGCGCGGCCTCTGGACAGCGATTGCCCGTTTCCACAACGTGTACGGTCCTTACGGCACTTGGGACGGGGGCCGTGAGAAGGCGCCGGCCGCGATCTGCCGCAAGGTCCTTGAGGCCAGGGATTCCGGGAACCTGGAGATCGAGATTTGGGGCGATGGCCACCAGACCCGAAGTTTCATGTACATCGACGATTGCCTCGAGGGCATCGACCGGATCATGCACTGCGAAGACCTGATTGCCACACCGATCAACCTGGGTTCTGACTTCCTGACATCGATCAACGACCTCGTTTCGATTGCTGAGAAGATCGGGGGCGTTGTCCTCAAGCGAACCTATGATCTGGACGCTCCCACGGGTGTGGCCGGTCGCAATAGCGACAACACACTCATCAAGAGAACCCTGGGCTGGGCGCCCGGTCTGCCCCTGGAAGAAGGCATGAAGCGAACCTATGCCTGGATTGAGCAGCAGTACATCGGTCGAAAGGCCGGCAAACGTGTAGTGAGCTAGACCTTGGGCAGGCGAGTCCTGTCGGGGATCGGCGGCCTCACCTACGGCCTGGCGGCGGCAGAGCCCCTTGCGGAACTCTCGGTGCGGATGGGCGCGGAGTGATTGGAAGGCAGGAAGGTATGCAATCAAAGGAACGCGTGTTGGCCACACTGAACCGTCAATCCGTCGACCGCCTGCCGGTGGACCTTTGGCACACGCCGGAAGTCGGCGCGATGCTCCGGGAGTATTGTGGGGTCCAGAGCGATCTCGACATGTACCGCACCCTCCAACTCGACAAGATCGTCTGGGTGTTCATGGGCTACAAGACGCAGGAAAGCGAAAACTTGGGATCCCAGGTCGGAGCCGAGGCGGTCGGCAGTCGGACCATGTGGGGTGTGCCGTTGCGGTCCGTCCAGGCCGGTGCCGCGCACTACGACGAATTCGGCGAAGCGCCCCTCAAAGCCTGCCAGACGGCCGCGTCGCTCGACGCGTATCCCTGGTGGCCGGACGTGGGCCGTTTCGACTACGAGGGCGCCCTGTCGTCGGCGCGCGAGGCGGCGGCTGAATTCGCAGTGATCGGCCCCTGGGTGTCGTTCTTCGAGATCTACTGTCAGTTGCGGGGGATCGAGCAGTCGCTAATGGACCTGGCGCTGCGTCCCGATTTTGTGGACGCGGTTCTGGACCGCGTGGAAGCGATCCAGACGCAGATGATGCGCCGCTTCCTCTCTCAAGCCGGCGACACGGTGGACCTCGTCTTTGTCAGCGACGACGTGGGCGGACAGAACGGACTGCTGCTGTCACCGGCCATGTGGCGCCGGCACCTGCAGCCGCGCATGCAGCGCTGGTGCGAGCTGATTCACTCCTTTGGGAAGAAGGTCTTCTACCACACGGACGGAGCCGCCGAACCGCTGATTCAACCGTTGATCGACTGCGGGATCGACGTGCTGAATCCCATTCAGCACGTTTGCCCCGGGATGGAACCGGCGTTTCTCAAGAAGCGATACGGCGACCAGATCGTCTTTCATGGCGGCGTCGACAACCAGCAGGTCCTGCCTTTCGGTTCCCCCGACGACGTGCGGGCCCAAGTCCGCTGGCTGCTCACCACGCTCGGGGCCGGACGAACCGGTTTTGTCTGCTGCTCCTGTCATAACGTCCAGGCGGGCACCCCGCTGGAGAACATCCTGGCGATGATCGACCAGATGCAACAGAGTTGAGGCGTCGAAAGGAAAGAAGCAATGTCTCACACCAGGTCCTGGCGTTCGTTCTTTTTCATTTTCTTCCTGCTGCTGGGATTGTGCTGGTCCTGGGCTCTGGCCGGGATTTCCGCCGAGCCGGAACGGGACCGGATCGTGGCGGAAGAATTCGCCCATCCGCCCGTGTCCACCCGACCCGGGGCGTTCTGGGCGTGGCTGGAAGGCCATGTCAGCCTGGATCGCATTACCTATGAATTGGAGGAGATGAAGGCCAAAGGCATGGGCGGCGCCGACATCTGGGATGTGCGTGCCTATATCAATCCGGACCAGATGATTCCGGCGGGTCCGACGTTCTTGGGAGCAGAGTCGCTCAAGGCCATTGGCCACGCGCTGCGGGAGGCGAAACGTCTGGGATTGCGAATCGGAATGGTGGCGGCCAGCGGCTGGAACGCCGGGGGGACGTGGGTCCAGCCGCCTGATGCGGGCATGGGGTTGTTTCTTTCTCAGGTTTCCGTCGAGGGGCCCACCAGGCTTTCCCGGGTTCTGCCTTTTCCTGAGGTCCCGAAAGACTGTCCGAAAGATGCCCAGGGACGTCCGTTGTACTACCGGCACGTGGCGGTTCTGGCCGTGCCTCAGGCAGAGGACCGGGTATTCGAGTCGTCGCAATCCGTGGTCGACCTGCGCGACTGCTATGATGATGAGCGGGAGCATTTGACCTGGGATGTGCCCGCGGGACAATGGACGATTCTCCGCTTCGTGATGAGCAACACCGGCTACCAGTTGATCGCCCAAAGTGCGAACTCCGGGGGACCGATGATCGACTTCCTGAATCCGGAGTCTACCCGGATGCATTTTGGCACCATCATGAAGCGCCTGGAATCGGAACTGGGGGATATCCGGGAGTTTCCGCTGGATCACCTGGAAGTGGACAGCATGGAGCTGGGACATCATACCATCTGGACCGCACAGATTCTCGAAAGATTCCAGAAGGAGTATGGCTACGATCCCCTGAAGTACCTGCCGCTGCTCAAGGGGTACAAGACGCGGGACGCCGAGGTCCGGGAACGGTTCCTCTATGACTGGAAGAAGCTGATCAGCGATGTGTTCATCGACAGCCATTACCGCACGGGCAGCGCCTTCCTGCGTCAATACGGGGTGAAGCTCTGTGCCGAGGCCGGGGGGCCGGGGGCGCCCATCTGGGACACTTGCCCGGTGGATGCACTCAAAGCCCTGGGGGCGGTGGATATTCCGCGCGGTGAGTTCTGGCCCAAGATGCGGAACATCTGGCTGGTCAAGGAGATCTCGTCCGCATCGCACATCTACGGCAAGACGATTGTCGATGCGGAATCCTTCACGAGCTGGCGTCACTTGCAGGACAGTCCCTATTTCTATAAGCTCATGGCGGACAAGGCGATGAGCGAGGGGTTGAATCACTTCACGTTCCACACGTTTGCCCACAGTCCGGCCCAGGCGGGGTTGCCGGGCAATTACTACCATGCCGGTACCCATATCAATCCCAATCGCGTGTGGTGGCCCATGGCCGGCCCCTTCATCGAGTATCTCTCCCGCTGCTGCTATCTGCTTCGCAAAGGACTGTTCGTAGCGGATGTGTGCTATTATTACGGGGATCAAGCCCCGAACTTCGTATCCGCCAAAGGCATCGATTACAACCCGGGCTGCGGCTATGATTATGACGTCGTCAACAGCGACGTGATTCTGAATCGCATGATCGTCACACGCGGCCGAATCACGCTGCCCGATGGCATGAGTTATGCGGCGCTGGTGCTGCCGGAACGGCCGGACATGGATCTGGAGGTCTTGCGGAAGCTGGCACAGATGGTGGAGGCCGGCGCCACGGTCATCGGTCCCAAACCGGTCCGAACCGGGACCTTGGTGGATTACCCCCGCCGCGACGGCCAGGTGGCCCGGCTCGCGGACACGCTTTGGGGCGCCTGTGACGGTGAATCGGTCCGGGAACATCGACACGGCAAGGGACGCATTGTCTGGAACCGTTCCGTGGCCGAGATATTGCAGGAGCAGGGGATCGGTCCGGACTTCCAGTATGCGGGTCCCGACCCACGCACCCGGCTGGATTATGTGCATCGGCGCACAGATCAAGAAGACATCTACTTCGTAATCAACCTCAATGAACGCTGGGAGACCGCGGCCTGTGTCTTCCGTGTCGCAGGCAAGAGGCCGGAATTGTGGCATCCGGAAACCGGCCGGTGGAGCGAGATACCGGCCTATGAGGTCCGGGACGGGATGACCCGCCTGACCCTGCATCTCAAACCCGCGGAATCCGTATTCGTCCTCTTTCGCAAGTCGGTCGCGCCGACCCACTTCACTCGTGTCGAAACACGCAAGACCACGCCCTTTGCGGCGGCGCCGGCATTCTCGCCGCACTCGGCCACGCCGGGCGGACCGATGTGGTTGTCGGACGACAAGACGGATGTCGCAGACCAGCACATCGTGTTCGATTTGGGAGCAGTCCACTCTCTCAAGAAGATCAGGCTCTGGAATTACGTTGAAAGTGTGCGCGGATTCATGAACTACGGCGTCAAAGATATGGAGATCTGGACGTCTCCCGACGGCGTCGAGTACCACAAATGCGGCTTGTTCTCCCTGAAGGAAGCCTCGCAAACGGAAGACAAACACTATGAGCAGGATCTCGCCGTGGAGATCGATCGCGCCCGGTACGTTCGTTTCGAGACAAAGACCAATCACAGCACGGCACAGTACTCCGATGGAATCAGCAACCGTGTGGGATTGTGCCGGGTGAAGTTCTTCGGGGATGACGAAATCTCCGGCGTCAAGATTCACGCTGTGTCCAGCGGCACGGCGTTCGATCCCGCCTCGGACGAGACGATCGGGCCGGCTCGACCCGATGCCGAGCTGAGGATGGATGCGGCCCATCGTCCGTATCTGAGGGTCTGGACGCCCGGTACGTACGTGTTGCACGGCACGAGCGGGCAATCGGGAGAAATCGTCGTCAAATCCGTCAGGCGACCGCTGGAAATTTCTGGTCCGTGGCAGGTGAATTTCCCACGAGGCTGGGGCGCGCCGGACCAGACGGTCTTTCAGAACCTCATCTCCTGGACCGATTCGGAGTATGACGGCATCAAGTATTTCTCCGGACGAGCCGTGTATCGCAGAGAGTTCGACGTCGCGCAACGCGACCTTGACGAGAGTTCCTATGTGGAACTCGATCTGGGTGTGGTTCACAAAGCAGCCCGTGTCCGGTTGAACGGGCGGGAAATCGCCATTCTGTGGAAACCGCCGTTCTGCGTCGATATCACGGATACCATCAAAGCAGGGAAGAACGAACTGACCGTGGAAGTCGCCAATACCTGGACGAATCGCCTGATTGGCGATGCCTTTCTGCCGCCCGAAGAACAGTACTGCAGGACCAATCTACATGACAGACTGTCCCGAAAGGATCGACGCTTGCAGCCCTCCGGCCTATTGGGCCCGGTGACGATTCACACGGCTGCTCATGTGTACACCAAGTGAACAGAAGACTCTGCTACTGGGGTCGACAAGCTCAGATAGATCCTGGTGAATTCGCCGTCGCGTCGCTTGTTGCTGAAGGCGATCCATCCGCTGTTGCCGGCCCAGTTGTCCTTTTGCATGGCAGGCACGTGCATCCCTCAAGTTCCGCGATGGGATTCTGCCACATCCAACCCGATCAGCCTGTTGCTTCTGGTTCCCAGGGAAGTATCTGCGGCTTGGCCTCGCCGGCTTCGACCATACGCCGCGTCAGGATCGTTGCCAATTCGGCGCGGACTGCGGTGAACTGGGGGTCGGCGACGAGGTTGTCCCGTTCGTGCGGGTCATTCTCCAGATTGTACAGGAAGTCCTCTGTATACCTGTCACTACTTGCTACGGCGCCGCCGCTCTTGCCGCGGGCCCGCACGGAGTACTTCCATTTCCGGGTCCGGATCGCGCGACCCACCTGCGATTCGCTGATCTGAACAAACACCTCCTCGGGCCACTCCGGGGCCCTGCCCGCCACCAGCGATTGCAGGGCTCGGCCCCCCATCTGATCGGGGATGTCCACACCGCCGGCTGTCAGGACCGTCGGGGGCAGATCGATGAGGCTGACCAATTCGTCGATGACCTTGCCGCCGGTGAAGCCGGGGCCGCAGACGATCAGGGGCGTTCGGATGGAATTGTCCTGACAGGCCCGTTTGTACTCACCGTTTCGCGTACGGAAATGACATCCATGATCGCACGTATAGAACACGAGGGTGTCGTCGGCGATTCCCAACTGCTCCAGCGTATCGATCAACCGTCCCACGTTCTGGTCCAGACTCCCACAACACCCGAGGTAGTCCGGCATCTCCTTGCGCCAGTCGCCCTTGGTTCCCGCCAGGTCGCCGGGCACTCTGTAGTCTGCAAACCTCTCTTTCGAACCTTCAGGTCCCTCAAAGCAATTGCGGTCGTTTTGATGATGAGGTTCGATGTAGGATACGAACAGGAAGAACGGCTTATCACTCGTGCGTCCCTTGAGGTATTCGATCGCCCAGTCCGTCTGCGCATCGACCCGATACCGGCCTTGCGGAAACTCCCGTCGCCTGCCCTGGGCATCGAACATGTGGCCGTCATAGCCATGCGAAGTGAATTCCAGGATATCCGACGCCAGCCAGAAATCGCGGTATCCCCCCCGGCGTTCCACGGGAACGGGCGAGGTGCGGTAGTCCGCATTGCGGTCTGGTATGCCGTGGGTAGACGCGAGATGCCACTTCCCCAGGTATCCCACTTCATAGCCCGCGGCGCCGAGGCAATCGGCGATGGTCTTTTCGGTCTGCGGTAGGGCGATGCCGTTTCGGAAGCATCCCACCTGCGTCGCCCACTGGCCCGTCTGCATGACCGCGCGAGCGGGTCCGCAGACAGGCTGACACGTGAACGAATGCTCGAATCGAACGCCCCGCGCCGCCAGTTTGTCCAGATTGGGCGTCAATCCCCCGAAGATCGGGTCTCCGTAGCAGCCAACCGTGTCCCAACGCTGCTGATCACTGAAGAGGAAGAGGATATTCGGCTTCTTCATCGGCTTCGCTAGCGCGCGCCCTCCGAGGAGCCACGCCGTTCCGAGCCCCAAAGCCCGTAGGAATTCGCGTCGTCCCACTCTCGCTGTCAACCCGGCGGTTTCTCGTGACATCATGGATCTCCGCGCTCTTGTTGGAAGTCCGTCAAAGAGGGTGTCTGGGGCTTCTCCTGCACCGTGGAGACTTCCATGTCCTTGAGTTCTGTTTCCCAATAGTCCCCGGCGCAACGGCAGGCGTGCTCCAACTCATACGACCACGATCGCGCTGTCTGGCCGCTCGATCGCATCAGCGCCGGCGGGCACACGTCGATTCTCATCTTGATGTTACCCGTCTATCGACCTTCCGCATAGGCCATATTGGGAAGAGGATGTTCTTTTTTGGGAACAGCGGTCGCCGTCAGGGGCGAGCGAGACCCCATCCTCGCACGTCGAATTGCAGGTCCTGGTCAGGCCGATCTGGATGGTGGAACGGCAAGATAGACGATTGTGCCGGGCTGTGTGATCCTGTATAATCCATCGTCGCCAGGGCAAGGCCCTGCGAACAACGCGATCTTCTCGTTTTCGTCGTCTTCGCCGGGATCTGGTGAACGGGAGCCTGTGATGACTACACGTCGTGAGTTTCTGAAGTTCATGGGTCTGGGGGTCGCATCTTGCGTTGTGCAGAATTCGGGCTTGGCTGGTCCTTCGATGGAAAAGCCCAACATCGTCTTCTTGTTGGCCGACGACCTTGGCTTCAAAGACGTCGGCTATCAGGGCGGCACGATCAAGACACCCGCAATCGATGCCCTCGCGGCCGAAGGGACGCGACTCAATCAGTTCTATGTTCAGCCGGTTTGCTCGCCAACGAGGTCGAGTCTTCTGACCGGGAGATATCCGATGCGATGCGGCTTGCAGGCCGGAGTTGTGCGTCCCTGGGCGCAGCACGGCTTGCCTTTGGCGGAACGTACGCTGGCGCAGGCGCTCAAAGAAGCAGGGTACACAACGGCCATCTGCGGCAAATGGCACCTCGGGCATCTGGATCACAGGTATCTGCCGACTTCGCGGGGATTCGATCATCAGTACGGCCACTACAATGGGGCGATCGATTACTACACACACATTCGCGACAAGGGCCTCGATTGGAACCGTGATGACAGACCCATTCGCGAGAAGGGATATGCGACGGATCTGATCGCGGCCGAGTCGGTCCGCCTCATTGAGGAACACGACGTGTCGAAACCGCTGTTCCTATATGTTCCGTTCAACGCTCCCCACTCGCCATTCCAGGCGCCCCCGTCGTATATCGACAGGTACAAGCACCTTGCGCCGGGGAATGAACGCACGTTTGCGGCGATGGTGACCTGCATGGACGATGCCATCGGGCAGATTGTCTCCGCCCTGAACGAACGCGGCATGAGGCGAAATACGCTGATCATCTTCTGTTCGGACAACGGCGGCATGAACTTCGTCTCCGACAATGGACCGTTGCGCGGTGAGAAGGGGCTGCTCTACGAGGGCGGAATTCGCGTTCCGGCCTTTGTCGTCTGGCCTGGCGTCCTGAAGGCGGGCGCGGTCGTCAACGAACCTCTCCACATGGTCGATATGTATCCGACGCTACTGGCACTCGCTGGCGGTCGCCTCGAACAACCTCTGCCGCTTGACGGCAAGGACGCATGGGCAACGATCGCCGAAGGCAAACCTTCGCCTCACGAAGAGATTCTGCTGAATGTCACACCGTATAACGGGGCTCTTCGTCAAGGCAATTGGAAACTGGTCCGTAACGGAAACCTCACGGCAAACTACACCGGCGGCCCGCCAGCGGTTGACACATGTGAACTGTTCAATCTGTCGGAGGATCCGTTCGAGAAGAACGACCTCAGCAGGACGAATCCGGAGAAGCTCCAAGAACTCCAGCATCGGCTCAGATCCTATGCGGCTGAGGCCGTGCCCGCGAATATCTCGCCAAGCACGATGCCCGAGGATTTCAAGATCCCCAGAGCTTGGGGACATCCGGACTGAATGTGCGCCCGGTCAGGCGTCCGATTCGTCTGGTGCGCCAACCGGCGGCGAGAGTCCTTGATCAGGGACCTAATCGCTCCGCGCTTCTGTGCGGGGAATCTGAGAGAGGGTACGATACTCGACCTCCGAATGCCCTTCGGAAAGACGCGTCCCTATGGGGCGACCTCATCGGGCGCCAGTTCGAGACTGACCGGTTTGTTGGATTGCCATTTGATCCAGAGCACCAGGTCGGTTCCATCGAGGCGGTAGCGGTGTCCCAAGCGGAATGACTTGCCCTGCTGGACGGGCTTGCCGTCGATCTTCAGGGTTGCGCCGGCGTCTCCCCAGTTCATTATGACCATCGGAACGTTATAGACGGGAGATTCCGGACCCGCTGCCAGGCGGCAATGGAGGACCGAGGCGGCAGTCGGGTCGGCACAGTCAATCCGATAGGCGCGCTCGCCCCGATCATAGCCGGCGCTGGTATACCCTTGACCGTGCACGCTCATTTCCGGAGCCCGAGACCAGCTTCTGGCGAGGGTCACCAGGTCCGCAATCGGTTTGTCCGTCATGCCATAGAGGGCGTTCCACCACGAGCGACCGTCTTGCTCGTGTATGGGCGGCGCGGACATCGGACAACCCAGGAAATGGGTGGGGCGGTCCGCCGCCTGAACGGCTCTGCCGTCGCATCGCATCTGGCCCACCGGCCAGTGGTTGCATCCGCTCGGCACCGACAGGCCTCCCGGTTCGAGACAGAGATCCGTGACGTAGTGCATCTTGCTGCCGGGCTCGAAGATGCTGAACGGCTTGAAGTCGGAGCGGAAGTTGAACATCTGGATGGTGAGATCCTTGGGGATCGGCTTGTCGTTCTTCTTCGGGAGGAAACGCCAGTGGTTCTCGGCACGCTTGGCCGAGGGATCGGGTACGAACGAAAGCGTCTGGGTTTGTCCCTCGAGGTTCGCCACAAAGAGGTAATCCATGTTGATCACGTCCGCCTGGAGCTGGCCGGGACCGGTCAGGGGGAGCGACTCCTGAAGCTCGTGGGGACGGCCGAGGGTGTCGGTATCCCAAATGACCTTGCGCACGCCCATGACGTCGGGATAGAGGAAGTAGTACTCATCCACCCAGCAGGCGCGTCCTGTCTTGGGGTCCTCCCGCCAGAGATGGTTGTGCGAGCTCACCAGCGCGTACCGCCAGTGCACCACCGTCCGTGCGTCATGACTCTCGATGATCCGCACGTGGGAGTATCGACAGCGATAGTCCTGCATGTGCTCAAAGCACCCTTCGGTGTCATTGCTCCCGACGCCCCAGGCTTCGACGCTCTGGTCGGCCATCCAGAGTCCCGGTTCCGCGACCCAGGCCGGCGAATACCGGGTGCCGCGCCAGAAGACGACGCGTGCGGAGGACTCATCAAAGCGTACGAGCACGTCAGGGTCGGGACCGACGGCCCAGAGGTCGTCCCACTCATCGTAATACTTCAGGTGGCAGTAGTAGGCGCCAAACCGTCCCGGGCCTTTGGGACCGGCCGGCAGAATCCTGGGCTGGAGGTCCGGCTCGGGCAGGGGGAGGCCGGCTTTGAATTGCGCCTCCACCTCCGACGCGGTCATCGCTCTATCATAGAGCTTGATTTCGTCCAGGATGCCGTCGAGGGAGAACCAGCCGGCAAGGGTTCCGTGCTCGCGATGGATATTCGACGGCTTGGTCGCCTCGTAGTTCATCCCGATGCGGAGATCGCTGCCTTCGGCGTACTGCGGCGCGCCTGTCAGGGCCAGTGTGGAGTCCAGCTTGCCGTTGACATAGACACAGAGGCCTTTGCTCTCTTCGTAGACGCCCGCGACATGCACCCATTGGCGCAGAGGAATCGCAAAATCGCGGGACGTGCAACTCTGCCACGCGCCGCCGAGGGACATCTCGATGCGGACCTGACCACGCGGCCCCACCGTCAAACTGAACCCATGTTCATTCTGCTTTCTTTGGGTGATGATGGGACACCAGTTCCAGGGATAGGCCCCAAGAGCGATCCATGCGCCGGCCGTGAGGCTGCCTTTGAGCCGGGGCGCCTGGCTTGACTGGCGGATGATGCACGTGGCGTAACCGTCCAGTTTCAAGGCCGAACCGACGATGCCGCGTGATTGCTTGTAGGTGCCCTCGATCGCATCGATGATGCCGCTGACGGTATCCTGGGCGATCTCCCGGCCACCGTTGTCGAAGCTCCACTGTGCTGTCAAACCCGGCTCAACAGCAGCCAAGGATGCTGCCGAGGACAAACAAGCCGTCACGAACACGATCAGACTGCTGTATCCAGTTTCCACGCTGCGGTCCTTTCTTCATTGTGGGCGGCCGCCATCGGGCGAGTGACATTCGTTCCCGTGGGATGATCGACTCCACACAAGTCCGATTCTACTGCTGGATTACGCGGGCGGAATGCCAAAATGGGCGGCGACGATTCCATTTTGGGTGAAGCCCGGGCAGCGGCCTGAATGGCGAGTGCGCACAACAGCGGAGGATTCTGCCCTGCCCAAGAGCGGCGCATCGCACCGATCCTGTCGCGAGGATGCGAGTCGTAGGGGGGCTGCTCAAATTAGAACCTTTTTTGCCCAACAGGGCATACGGCTGGGCCGGGTTCGTATGTATCATGAAGATTCAGAGAATGCTATTTGAGAGATTCTCTGGCAATCGTGTGGTCGCCAGCCGTCCAATGGGAGGATCGCAGTCATGGCAACTGTGAAAGCGGAAGTCGAACGTCCCACGACGCATTGCGATTTGAGAGCAGGTCCGTGCTTGGAGGGGCCTGATCGCAGGCCGAACAGCCGAACTGCCAGCTCCAGAGAAACGCGGGCTTTCACGCTCATCGAGCTGCTGGTCGTGATTGCCGTGATTGCCGTATTGATGGCGATCCTGATGCCGGCGCTCCAACGGGCCAGGGAACAAGGCAAGCGGGCCTCCTGTCTGAGCAATGTGAAGCAACTCCTGCTTGCCTGGACGATGTACGCTGACGATTTCGACGGGAAGATCGTGAATGGATCTGCCAGTTGGAATGCAGGGGGAGAGAACCCCTGGACGTGGATACCGCCGCGCGACACGTCTCCAGAGGAAGCCCGCAAGACCTTCGAAAGAGGCGCCCTATACAAGTACTGTTCTACACCCCAGATCTTCAAGTGCCCCACGGGCATCCCGGGCGAATGGGCCACTTACGCCATTGTGGACGCCATGAATGGTCACGCCTGGGGCGGCGGGCTTCCCAGGGGTGTGTGGATCAAGCGTCGCGACGACATTCACCATCCGAGCCGGCGCATCGTATTCATAGATGAAGGCCGCTTGAGTTTTGGCAGTTGGACCGTGTACTACAATGAGGAACGGTGGTGGGACCCTGTTCCGCTCCGGCACGGCAAAGGAACCACCTTTTCCTTTGCGGACGGGCATGCCGAAGACCGCCGATGGCTGGACACGCGTACTATCGAAATGGCCGAACGTACCTGGAAGACCGACCCGGTCACAGGTTTCCAGGAGGAGCATCCGAACAATGAGGACCTGCGTTGGGTCCAGCGGGGCGTGTGGGGGAAGTTGGGCTATGAGCCCTGATGCAAGGGCGTCGTTGCGTCTTTCCGCGGCAACCTGAGGAGGTCAGACCGGGTGCGGCGCCGGCATTGAGGCTTGGTCCGAAGGAGTGTTTTGCATGAAGGCGATTGTGCCGATTCTGTCCACGCCAGAGATCTCGCCGGGCACGATCATCGACAGTCTGATCCTCGATACGGCAAGCAGGAACGCCGCCGGCTATTGGGCGGACATCCACGTAATTGTTGACCTGCCATGAAGAACAGACCCTTTCTCAAGAAACTGAGCGTTATGCTCATTGTTCTCCTGGTCGCAGGCAGAACATCGGCTACAAGCCTCCGCGTACTCGAGACGCCGGTCGATTGGCCGGCGTTCATGCAACAGCACGACATGGTCTTTGACGATCTGCCGCGTGACTGGACGGAGGCTCCCCATTTCGGGAACGCCATGGTCGGGTCCATGCTGTACCGTGCAGGCAACACCGTTCGGCTTCAGGTCTTTCGGGCCGATGTCCACGATCATCGGGACGATTCCCACGGCTGGACGGCCTACAGCCGACCTCGCCTCGTGATTGGCTACTTTTCGCTGCATCCCATCGGCCAACTCACGGGGTGCAACTGGCGGAAGGACTTGTGGAACGCGGAGTTGACCGGCGCCATTACGACGGACCGGGGAGAGATACGGATTCGCCATTTCGTCCATGCGGAGGACATGGCGATCACGACGGAATTGACACCATCTGCCGGCGAGGCGGATTGCCGCTGGACGTGGCATCCGGCGCCTGCCCGAACGACGCGAGGGGGCTATCCGACCGACGAGGCTGGAATCGAACACTTCGCGAAAAGATACGGCGAGCATTATGCCCGGAGCCTGAAGGTCTACATGCCCAACCCCGAGGGCCGTCAGGAAGAGCGAGGCGAGGTTTCAGTATGGGCGCAGGACTTCCTCGTCGGGGGACAGTATGCGACTGCCTGGTGTGAGCGGGTCGAGGGACAGACGCGCACGCACATCGCCAGCATCGCCCACAGCTACCCGGAATCAACAGCCGCAAGAATCGCGGTTTCCGATGTTCGACGTTTTGCCGAAGCGGATCGCTCGCAGTGGGTAGGGGCTCACCGAACATGGTGGCACAGCTACTATCCCAAGAGTTTTGTCACGATTCCCGACAAGAGGTTGGAGTCTCTGTACTGGCAAACGATCTACCGCTTCGGCTGCACCTCCCGAGCGGAGCGGTGCATGGTGGATACCGCGGGCATTTGGTTCCAGGGCGGGTCGTGGCCGTACTTCACCGCCGACTGGAACATCCAGGCAGCCCATTGGCCGGTCTACGCGGCCAATCGGCTGGAGCAGGGACAGGCGCTGGTGGACCGGCTTCACGAGCGGCGGGAGGAGCTGATCCTGGCGGTGCGCCCGGTGGCTTGGCAGGAGGATTCGGCCTATCTGCCCCTGGCTGTGGCCTGGGATATGCGAGGAAGCCGCGATGGGGATATGCGCTATTTCGATTTGGTCGGCAATCTTCCCTGGGCCATGCACAACGTGTGGATGCAGTACCGCTACTCCATGGACGAGGGAATGCTGCGTGAGAAGGTCTATCCGCTGTTGCGGCGCAGCATGAATCTGTACCTGCGCATGGTTGAGCAAGGGGAGGATGGGAAGCTCCATCTGCTGCCGACCTTCTCGCCGGAGACGGGTGTCTTCCAAGACTGCAACTTCGATCTGGCTCTGTTCAAATGGGGATGCCACACGCTGCTGAAGGCGTGCAAGCGCCTGGCAATTGACGATCCGCTCATTCCCCGCTGGAAGGACGTGCTCGAGCGTCTGCCCGACTACCCCGCCGACGAATACGGATTCAGACGCGGCCGTGATGCATCGTCCAGCAAGAACCACCAGCATCTCTCCAACCTGCTGATGATCTACCCGCTCTACCTGGTCAACATCGAGCAGGAGGGCACAGCGAACGTGCTGGAACGGTCTCTTGAACGCGCCCGCGCAACGGCCGGACCGGGGCAGCGGCAAGCTATGGTGCAGGCCCACGCCGGACCCATTGCGACGGCTTTGGGACGGGGCGATGAGGCGCTGGAGAGCTTGAAGCTACTGCAGGGCGACCTCTACCCCAACGGCCTGTGGTATGAGAGTCCCTGCATCGAGTCCACGCTGGCCGTCGCCAACATCATCCAGGAAATGCTGATTCAGAGTTGGAGCGACCCGACGAGCGGGAACTCAGGGCCGATACGCATCTTTCCCGCGATGCCCTCCTCGTGGAAAGACGTGGGATTCCATAACTTGCGAGCAGAGGGCGCTTTCCTCGTTTCCGCCAAACGCGTAAATGGTCAGACCTCATGGGTACGTATCAAGAGCCTCGCGGGAGAGCCTTGCCGGGTGAAGCCGGGCTTTCACGGCCAGGTCTGTGTCCAAAGCGACCGTCCGTTTGACCTTACGGAAACGTCACCCGGAGTGTATGAAATCGATTTGCGCAGGGGCGAGGAAATGACGCTTTACTCACCGGGTTGAGAGGCAGGACGCATGATCTCTCGCCGGGGCACTCGAAAATGCAGGATCGATGCAAGATGCCTATTGAAACTGGTGTCCGAGATGTGATATTGTACACAGAATAATTTACAGAAGTCCCGACTCTGGCGCGGAATGGCGAATGTCGGGTAAACCCACAAGGCTCGTGGAGGTCTCACATGTCGAAGAAAAGAACCCTTCTCCTGATCGTTTTCTGCTTCACTCTTACGATCGCGTTGTCCCTGGTCCCCGCGGTGGCCGCCCCCGGTCAGATTCAGAACGGGGAGATGGCCGGCTATCTGCTGATTCCACATGAGAAGGCTCCCGAGACGTATAACGGCGGATTCTCTATGTATGTGGCCGCCTGGCCGCTGCTGAAGGATTATCCGGGGACTCGGTTCCAAACCGGCCTGCCCGGCACCTGGATGCACGCGCAGAATGATCGCCCCAGCCCCATTGAGAGGATGTACTCCGATATCGAGGGCGGTTTGGGCTGGTGGCGTGACACGCGGTTCGCCACGGAGACGCCGAAGTTCATCATGGGGGGCGTGGCTTTGAACTTCGTGGAATGGGCCAACGGGCCCGGCGCCGGCAAGGGGAGGAGCTGGGAAGAGCCGAGAGGCAAGTATGGAGTGGCGCAGTTGAGCCCTTGGGTTGTGTGGCCGCCCGACGGTCTGAATCTGAAACAGGGCACCTGTGGCGAGTTCCTAGGCTATGGCTATCTGCCGCTTCCGCTGACCGAACCGAAAGCCACCACCGCAGGCAAGGACGTTCCCACGGGAAATCACTGCTGGACCCTGTTTCTGAGCGCCGAGAACTTCAAGGGGCCGGTGGCGTTCTTCACCCCCTATTTCTTCTCGCGCGCGTCGGTGGACGACCCTCGTCTGGCCGGCATGTTCCTCGACAGCCGTCCGTCGAACCCCAACCGGGCGATCCAGATGGAAACACAGCACGTTCCCAGCGTCCAGGCCACGGACAAGAAGGGAGAGACCTACGCGCGGGTCGCTCCGACCCGGTTCCCCCGAGGGCCCGAGGGCGAGTCGGCGGTCGTGCATCAGGCTGCGGTCTACAGCAAGAAGGCTCTCTGGGATGCTGTCAAGACATGGTTTGATGGGGGCTCTCCGGCCAGCGGCAAGATCGATCCGTCGGCGGCCACGATGTACAAGTTCCCCGGGGGAGGGGGCGCGACCTGGAGGATCTACGGAGACTCGACGCCAAGGGAGGAACGGAAGCCCATCGCGTGGGAGTCCTTCGCTACACCCTTCGCGCCTGATCCAACGACGTTTGGGTACCGGTGGGACAAAGACGTCGTGACGAAGACGGACACGAAGGACGGCCCGCTGGTGACGCTGCCCGAGTACTACCGTCTGACAAAAGACGACAGGGGACGGGATAAGTGGGTCCCGGTCCGGCCGGCAGAGGTTCCTGCCGAGACGGGACTGGCGCAGGTCCGCTTCGAGCGGCCTTCCGGACCGCCCCTCGAACCCTATGTGACCCCCGAGGATCCCGAGAGTTGCTGGAAGAAGCCCGGCCCCGTGGCAGGCCCCTTTGAAGCCCGCCCGGGGGACGGCACGGTAGTGACATACTACTGGTACCGATTCGCCGACCAGCCTGCCTTGCTCAATGCCGACTTGACGAATGACGAGCGTGAAGAGATGCAGAAGCGCGTGGAGAAGCTCCACCGGCACTGGAACAAGGATCGGGAGTACCTGGCGCCTCCCAAGATCGGGAAACTGGCGGAGATCGACCCGGCCCTGATTGTCACTCCCCCGTCCGGCCTGGAAGTGGGTTATGTACCCATCGTCACACGACAGGGCGCCGCAAAATAGGCTCTTGCCCGCCCACCGCTCTGCGCGGGTTCAACAATCGGGAGGGATTCTGATGGACATGGAGGTACCGGCAGCAAGAAGAATGGCGGTTATGGCGGCTGCGGTGGTTATCTCGGCCACGTGGACGACTCGGGTCTGGGCGGCGCCGTCGCCGCACAATGGGCCGGCGGTGCTTGCGACTGATTCATTCAAGCACCATGTCGACCAATTCAACCGAGACGATGAGGAACTGTACGTCAACAGCATCCCGAATGCGAGAGCGTGGGACTTCCTCAAGGCCAATGTCCCCTTGTTCGAGTGCCCGGACAAGGAGTTCGAGCGTACGTACTATTTCCGCTGGTGGACCTATCGCAAGCATATCAAGCAGACCCCTGACGGCTGGGTCGTCACGGAGTTCCTGCCGAAGGTGCCCTGGTCGGGAAAGCACAACACGATCTGCTGTCCCGCCGGTCACCATCTGTATGAGGGCCGCTGGCTGCGCGATCCGAGCTACCTCAACGATTACGCACGGTTCTGGTTTCACGGCGGAGGAAATCCCCGGCACTATAGTTTCTGGGCCGCCGATGCCATCTACGCCCATTACCTCGTCCATCGCGACAGGCAAGTCACTGTCGATCTGCTCGACGATCTGGTTGCCAATTACGAGGCATGGGAGAAGTCCCGCTTGACGGCCGACGGTCTCTTCTGGCAGATCGACGATCGCGACGGCATGGAGGTTTCTGTCGGAGGCAGCGGCAAGCGGGCTACGATCAACTCGTACATGTACGGCGATGCGATCGCCATTTCCCGAATCGCAGAACTCGCCGGCAAAGAGGATCTGGTCCGGCGGTTTCGCGAGAAGGCCGCCGGCCTCAGGACGCTGGTCCAAACCCGACTGTGGGACGAGGAGGCCAAGTTCTTCAAGACATTGCCACGGGAATCGCAAACGCTCGTCGATGTCCGGGAGCAGCACGGCTACACGCCTTGGTATTTCAGTCTACCCGAGCGAGGCCGGGGTTACGAAGTGGCCTGGAAGCAACTCATGGACTCCGCTGGGTTCTATGCGCCGTTTGGCCCGACGACCGCCGAGCAGAGGCACCCCAAGTTCCGTCTGTCCTATCAAGGGCATGAATGCCAGTGGAATGGCCCCAGTTGGCCTTTTGCGACCTCGGTCACGCTTACGGCGATGGCGAACGTCTTGAATAATTACGACCAGGACGCAATCACCCAAGGCGACTACTTCAGAATACTCAAAATCTACGCGAATAGTCATCGTCTCACGCGCGAAGATGGTTCCGTCGTTCCGTGGATCGATGAGAATCTGAATCCCCACACAGGGGACTGGATCGCGCGAACGCGTCTGAAGACCTGGAACAACGGCACCTGGAGCGATCCCAAGGGTGGCAAGGAGCGTGGCAAAGACTACAACCATTCAAGCTTCTGCGACCTGGTCGTCACCGGATTGGTGGGCCTGCGACCCCGGGCCGACGACATTGTCGAGGTCAATCCGTTGGTCCCCGAGCAGGAATGGAACTGGTTCAGTCTCGACAACGTTGCCTACCACGGTCACATCCTCACGATTGTCTGGGATAAGGACGGATCGCGCTATGGCAAGGGGAAAGGCCTGACAGTTCTTGTAGACGGTCGAGCAATCGCGCATTCTGACAAGCTGACGCGTGTAACGGGTCGTGTCGGCATCCCGCAATAACGCGATTTGTTCGTCAGCAGGCGGCACACCGCCTATTTTGCAGCGCTCCCGACCGGGAATTGCGGCGGTGCGTCGGCGCCCGGGTCGTACATCCTTCTACTGCAAAAGCAAGAACCGATATCGGCCAGAAGCGAGTCGAAACGTCACAAGACCAGCTCGTTCGGCGACCGCTTCCACTCCTTCGACGACGCCCAACGGGCGCTCGCTTTCGGTGATGGCGTTCGCAGATGCCGCAGGCAGGCCGACTTCCGCCGTGCTGCCGACCGGCAACTCGACCGTCCAGGCGATGCGGCCGCCGGTCCGCCGCCAGTTCGAGATCACGGGGCCGCGTACGGTGTTGATGCGGCAGTTGACCCACTCCAGTCCCTCGACGAATCGGGGATGCAGCAGGATGCGGTCGAAACCGACGGCGTCGGGGGCCGGCTCGATGCCTCCGAGCCAGTTGTAGAACCACTGGCTGACGGAGCCGAACATCGGATGATTGTGGCTGAATGTGTTGTCGCTGAACTTCCAGTGCTCCCAGAGGGTGGTGGCGCCTTGCGCCAGCGTGTTCCCCCAGCCCGGGAAATCGCGCTGATTGACGACACGGTACGCTGTTTCGATCTGGCCTTCGCGACTCAACACGTCCAGCATGAAGTTGGTGCCGAAGATGCCGGTGGTCAGGTGCCCGTCGTGTTTGTCTTCGATGTCATGCACCAGACGCTTCAGGGCCGCCGGGCGTTCGTCGTCGGGCAGCATGTCCAAGGCCAGGGCGAACGCCTGAACGCCCTGGATGCCCGAGGCAACCACGCCGGTCCCTGCGGACAAGAATTCGTTCGTGTAAGCTGCCTTGATCCGTTCGACCAGGCGCTCGTATTCATCGGCATTCTCGGTCCTGCCAAGGATGCTCGCCAGACGCGACAGCAGACGCGCCGACTCGCAGTACAGCGGCGTGACCATCGGTGCGGTCTTTTCGCCTTCCAGACATTCATGATCGTGCAGCCCTTCTCTCACGACGAAATCCTTCGTCTGCGATTGCACCAGGTCCAGCCACCGCTTGCTCGTGGCGTACTGTTCTTCCACGATCCGGCGATCCCCGTAGTAGCGGTAGAGCTGCGCTTGCAGGAGCGGATGCGCCATGGCCCACCCCACGCCGCAGTACTGGATGCCGACGTAAGGGGCTGTGTCCGTGAGCATGCCGTCATCGAGGGCGCTGTCGTGCCAGTCCCTCGCCGCCTTGGCGTAGAAGCCGGCCATGTCGTAATTCAGCATGAAGGCGTCGCTGGTGGCGACCAGATCGCCGCCGTAGCCGAAACGCTCGCGATGGGGGCAATCCGACTGTACGCCGAATACGTTGCTCAGGAAGGTCCACTGGCACATTTCCTGGATACGGTTAAACAGGTCATTCGAGCATTCGAAGGAACCCACGGGTCTCACGTCGCAATTCAGCCGCAGTCCGTCGATGCTGTCCAGGGTCGGCGGTTTCGATAGTCCCGCGATCTCGACGTAGCGGAAGGCATGGAACGTGAAGCGGGGGGTATACGTCTGGGGCTCAACGCCCTTGGTTATGTATGTGTCCGTCTGCCAGGCGACTCCAGGAGGGCCCGGATGATCGGGCGGGGTCGGCTTGCCCTTGATCTGGCCGCATACGCTGGTCATCGGGTTGAGGGTGCCGTCGGGGTGCAGCAACTCGCCGTAGCGGATGTAGATTCTCGTCCCTTCGGGCTCATCGAATCGGAAACGGGCCCAACCGGCAAAATTCTGTCCCATGTCCACGATGTAGACGCCCGGCTGGGGCTCGGTGACGCGCACCGGCTTGAGGTGTTTCGTGATCCTGATGGGCGGCAGAGGCGTTGCTTCCAACATCCCTCCTGGTTCGAGGGCTTTCTGAACCGATGTCCAGGCGTCGTCGTCGAATGCCGGTCGGTCCCAGCCGGGGACCTCCCTACGCGCGTCGTATTTTTCACCCAGAAAGATGCTGTTGCGGAGGATTGGACCCGGCGTCCATTTCCAGGTGGTATCGCTGACAACCGCTGTGCGGGAGCCATCTGCATATTCGATGTTGAGCTGGGCAATGAAACGCGGGCGACCGACCGGCAGATGTTCGCGCAGGTTCCTCCGTCCCCACATGCGCAGGGGCAGCAGATTGTACCACCCGTTTCCAAGGGTCACCCCGAGACAGTTGGCGCCTTCAGCAAGCTGTTGGGTCACGTCGTACGTGCTGTAGAACACGCGTTTGTCGTACCGTGTCCAAATGGGATCGAGCTGGCGATCTCCGACAATCCCGCCATTGAGGCTCGCCTGGTAGTAGCCGAGTCCGCTGATGTACAGCCGGGCGCGACTGACCGGGCCCGTCAGGCGGAACGTCTTGCGAAAGAGCGGGGCGGGGTCGTCCTCGTAGAAACCTGCCTCCTCTTCGGGCAGCGCTTTGCCATCGTAGATCCACTGCCCCCTCCAATCGTCCTTCTCCAGCAAGCCCATTTCCCAGGTCGACGGGGCGCTCCATTCGGTTGCCTGATCGTCCTTGTCCCAGGCCCTGACCTTCCAATAGACGCGTTGTCCCGAGCGTAATTGCGTTCCGGAGTATTCGCAGTTGATGTTCTGCGCCGAGCCGATCTTCCCACTGTCCCACAGCGTGCCTTTGTCGTCGCGGAGTGCATCCAGGGACTCCGCCACGACGATCTGATACGCGGTTTGTCTTTGTCCTCGAACGGGCGATTCCAGTGTCCAACTCAGACGCGGCGTCCGTTGGTCGATGCCGAGCGGGTTGTCCTGGTACTCACACTGCGTTTGGCCGATCTGAAGCGGCGCAGCTCCCAGGACCTGCCCACCCGGGGCCACCAGGGCGGTCAGGCACGCCCACAGGCACACCAGGATCAATCGGCATCTGTCATGTCGCAAGCTCTCTGCTCTCATATGTGTCCTTTGCCCGGTACGGTGATTGGTTTGAAGATGCGAAGCCCTATCGGGAAGCCCCTGCGGCGATCATGCGTCGACAGTCTGCATCCTACCAAGAAGTGCTATTGTGCACAATCGAATTTTCTGGTACCCTGGGTACTCGATTGCTCAGCGAAATCGCCAGGAGGTCCGTTATGCAGCAGTCAAGACGACAGTTCCTTGGGACCATCGCCGTGGGCGCTCTCTCTATCGGTATGCCCGCGCGAGAATCCTGCATGGGAGCACGGTCCGCTGATTCAGACAAGAGAAGGCCGCCCAACATCATCTTGATCAACACCGACGATCTGGGCTATGCCGGGATTGGGTGCTATGGTCAGCAGCTCATCCAAACCCCGCGCATTGACAGAATGGCGTCAGAAGGCATGCGGTTCACCGACTTCTACGCCGCAAACACGGTATGCGTGCCGTCTCGCTGCGGCCTGATCACCGGCTTGCATCCCGGGCACGCGGGAATCCGGGACAACTTCCTGCCGCACGTCGATCTCAAACTCGAAAACGGCGGGGGATATATGGAGGAGTACCCGGAAGGCATCTGGCCGCCCACGGTCACGACGTTGGGACAGGTCCTCAAGAGGGCAGGGTACCGGACGGCTCAATTCGGAAAACTAGAGGCAGGCATCCCGATGCCGCCGGGGAAGATGACCGCGCACGGTTGGGACTACTGGATCGGTTTTCGCAGTACGGGCGCAGCCTTTCAGTATTACCCCGTGTCGATGTGGAGAAACGACGAGGAGGTCGTCTTTGAGGCGAACAAGGCCGCCGAGGTGCGAAGGCCAGGGATCGTGGGCGGCAAGGGGATCTACTCACAAGACCTGTTCGTTAAGGACCTGCTCCGTTTCATGCGAGAAAACAAGGACGAACCATTCTTCATCTACTTCCCTACGCAAGTCCCGCACGGCCGCTCCCCTCTCGATGGCGATGAAATCCAGGTTCCTGACCTCGGTCCCTATGCCGAGCGCCCCTGGACCCATCTCGAAAAGCTGTACGCGGCCATGCTCACCCGCTTCGACGCTCATGTCGGCCAAATCATCGACCAGTTGCGGGAACTCGGGATTGACCAGAACACCATCATTTTCTTCACCAGCGACAACGGCGACGAAAACAGCTACTACAAGTACACGAATCGCTTCCGGGCCACCGGACCGCTGCGTGGCAAGAAACGATTTCTGTACGAAGGAGGCATTCGGGTGCCGATGATCGTCCGCTGGCCCGGGCACGTCCCGGCCGGACAGACCAGTGACCTGCCCTGGGCGGCGTGGGACCTCATGGCCACGTTTGCCGAACTGGCGGGCGTGGAACGTCCGAAGCACACCGACGGGATCTCGGTCGTCCCCAGCCTGCTGGGCCGCCCGGACCGGCAGGAAGCTCGTGAGTACCTCTACTGGGAGTGCAACCAGGCCAAACAGCAGGCTGTTCGAATGGACCGCTGGAAAGCGGTCCGATTCGGCGGCACGCAGGAGCCGATCGAGCTCTACGACCTGAGTGCGGACATCGGGGAGAGCCATAACATTGCCGCGGATCACCCCGACGTCGTCGCGAAGATGCGGGGGATCATGATACAAGCCCGTGAAGGGTCGGAGTACAGCAAATACTGGCCGCTGCCCGAGCATCGTCGCAACGACATCAAATGGGATCAGTGGATATTCAATCAGCTCGAAAACGGCATACGATAGCACCCGACGAACGCCGCCCGACCCTGGGCTGTGCCCTCGGCTGGAGCCAAAGAAGTACGGACAGAAAGGGAAGTTCTCCCTGGTCGTATCGTGAAGTACTGCGAACAACAGGGTGCTCTCACGATGGAACCGCGCGAGGAGACGGTTTCACCGGAGGCTGGTTATCCAATCAGGGGGACCCCGAAATTGCCTTGGTCAGAGCGTCGACACCGCCCACGACCGGCAGCGTGATGGACGTGGCATCGAGGTCGACGGTCAATTCCGTACCTGGCGGCGACCAGAGCGTGAAGTCCCTGTCGCTCGAGAAGATCATCATGGCGATCCGTTTCCCCACGGGAATGATCTGGTCGTCCGGCTGGAGGTCGAAGGTCATCTCATAGAATCGTCCGGGGACGAGGGGCTCGCTCTCCGAAAGCGAGCGGTAGTTCCGCGGGTCGGCCCAGCCGCGAGTGATAATATTGTCGGTGGTCTTCGCATCCCTGCCCTCGGTCCACGGTAGCGAAATCAGCCAGATCGACAGGTTCACAGCAGGTCTGCTGGCCGCGAGCCGGATAGTCACGCTCGGCGTTCCCGACAGATGGACTGCTTCCGTCAATACCTGCGTGGCGTAGAGCAGACGGTGGTGCGTCCATTCCGCCTGCGCCAGGACGGCCCCGCTGAAAGAGTAGTTGTCCACCAGCGTTTCCGTACCCTGCCTCGGCGGCGTGGCGGCGGTCAACTGGCCTCGCTCTGGGGCGCCTGCGACGAGATGGAGCGTGACGGAGGCCGCCGCAGGGTTGGGATAGTCCTCATAGGGGGTCGGTTCATCCCTCTTGGCGTCTTCCCGCACAATCCAGGCTCGTGGCCCGATTTCTACCCCATTCTCAACCCCGTGGAGATAGTGTGCGAACCATCGGTTCATCATCGCGGCCGGCGGCGGCCCGCCGTGACCGCCCTGGTGGTAATAGACTTGCGCAGGCACGCCCTTCGCTTTCAGGGCTTGATAGATGCGATTGCTGTGCTCAGGCACGACATTCCAGTCGTTGAACGCATGCGCCATCAGCACGGCGGCCTTGAGCGGGCCAAGATCTCGCAGGTAATCGCGCTGTGCCCAGAACTCGTTGTAGTCGCCGGTCACGCGATCGAGCCCGTTGGCCATCTCTCGGTCCCGGATATTGCAGTCGCAGTACGCGCGCCTTTGCGGGTCGCCGCTGTTGACGTAATCGTACATGTAGTCAATGTCTTCGCCCAGAAAGCCAAGCGGGTGTCGGACAAGCCCGTTCGAACGGTAGTAGTGGTAAGGGGACGTATTCGGTGCGACGGGGATGATCACCTCGAGCCCGTCAACTCCTGTCGTCGCGGCGGCCAGGGCCAGCGTGCCGGGATGGGACGTGCCGGTCATGCCCACCTTGCCCGTGCACCAGTGGGCGACGACGGGCTCATTGCCGTCAGGAGAGGTGAATCCCCTGGCTCGGCCATTGAGCCAGTCGATCACGGCCTTGGGCGCGAGGGATTCGTTGTCGGCCCCGATCGTGGGGCAGCCTTGCGATAACCCGGTCCCCGGCGACGACGAATGCACGACGGCGTAGCCGTGAGGCACCCATTCGTTTACGAGGGCCTTGGAGATGACCGGACGTGTCTCTTTGCGTTTGATCGCGGGTGGATGCTTGCGCTGGGGAGGAGTCGCTCCCGGTTCATGCCGCACATCCCAGAAGAACTCCCTCGCGGTGGAACTGGTGCCTCCGAAGTACGGACTGGAGATGTAGATCACGGGGAGTCTGAGACCCTGGGTTTCCGTCTGGCGGGGCCGGGTAACGTCCACGTGCATCCGATCGGGTCTGCCGTCGCCGTCGCTGTCGAACACCGTTTCTACCCAGAGATCGTGACGGACCCAAAGGTCGGGATCCTCGAATTCAGGGATGACCTTTGTCTGGCCGTCAACGACGATGGGGACTGTCAGCTCACCAGGTCGTGCCGCAGCGGCGCTGAGCCATACCAGCCATAGGAATACGATCATGTACAGACGCCTTGCTTCCATATCCACCTCTCGTTCGAACTCCTCGCGATAGTGCGGCATCTTCCCGATCCGAATGGCGTGCCCGCCGGGCAATCTTGGCCATTCTTGTATCGTCAACGCGGACCGGGCGTCAAATGCTCCAAGAGATATCGGGCGATGAGCATTCGCAGGTGGACCTTCGTGCCGTTGCCTTCGCTGAGACCATGATCGCGATTGGGGTATGCCATGTAATCGAATCGCTTGCCGAGCTCGATGAGGCGGTCTACCAGTCCCTCGGTGATCTGGATGTGGGTGTTCGTCTCGCCTGTGCCATGGACGATCAGGAGATCCCCTTTCAGTCCTTCCGCAAAGTGGATGGGGGCGGCCCGGCGGTAGCCCTCCGGATTCACCTCGGGTGTGTTCATGTAGATCTCCTGGAACCAGGCATTGTAGAGATGCGGCTGCGGCTTGGGCGCCACGGCGATCCCCACGTGGTAGACATCGGGTTTGCGGAACATGGCATTGAGCGTATTCGAACCGCCGCCGCTCCAACCCCAGATGGCGACCCGGGACAGATCGACATAGGGACGGATGCGGCCGAGTTCCTGGAGGGCTGCCGCCTGCTCCTCGGTGGAGAGTGGGCCGAGGCTGGGGAATATCGACCGTCGCCAGGCCGCTCCTTTCGGCGCTGGTGTACCACGATTGTCGATGGACACAACGAGGTAGCCGAGGCTGGCGATCACGCGATGGAAGTCGGCCTGGGAAGCTCCCCAGGCATCCAACACGGTCTGCAGGTGAGGTTCGCCGTAGACGTACACCAGAACCGGATACTTGCGAGACGGATCGAAATCGTCGGGCTTGATCATCCAGGCGTCCATCACAAAGTCGCCGACTGTGAGCTGGAGGAACTCCGTCGGCTGCGGGATCAACGGTTTGACCTTCTCTCGCAGTTCCGCATTGTCCTCGAGCACACGCACCACGCGGCGCTCGGGCAGTTGTACGAGCTCGGTGATGGGAGGCGCATCGAATGTCGAGTAGGTATGGAATGCCCACCTGGCGTCCGGGGAGAATTCGTAATCGTGGGTGCCGGGCTGGTTCAGGGGGGTGACCCGTTCGGGGCTTGCGCTGCCGTCCAGCCGGACGCGGTAGAGGTACTTCTGGGTGGCATTGTCGGGCGAAGCATAGTAGTAGAACCAGCCTCCCGCTTCGTCAACCGGCCCACGTGCGATGATGTCGCTCTCGCCGGGCGTTAATAGCGCCTGTTGTTGGCCGTCGCGCGAATAGATGTAGGCGTGCCGCCAGCCATCCTTCTCGCTCAATACGAGGAACGCACGACCGTCGCGGATCCACTCCAGCCCCAGGTTCTTCCCATAGCTGGCGACAACCCAGGCGGGATCGGATTCGTGGAAGATGCGGGTGGCCGCGCCGGTGTGCACGTTGACAATGAGGAACTCTCGCTTATCCCGGAATCGGCTCAGCTTCTCTACGAGCAGTTCGCTCGAATTCCCGGCCCAACTGACCTGTCCCAGGTAGAAACCCTCTGTCGGGATGGGAATGGGAAGCCAGCATGTCTGGTGTCCCTGGGGATCGACTACCCCGACCCGCAGTATCGGCAGGGCTCCGCCCACTCGCGAGTAGCGGACTTCCTTCACTTGAGGATATGTCGGATCGCCCGGGACCAACACGGGCCTTAGCCTCACCTGGGAAGCATCCGATTGCACATAGGCGATCCGCGTTCCGTCGGGGCTCCAGATGGCTTTGCTGTTTGAAACCGAGTCGCCATTGCCGTCCGTGGTGAGAGGGATCGACCGGCCGCTGCGCAGATCACGAACGTGGAGATTTCCCCGATCGGAGTAGAGGACGTACTGGCCGTCGGGAGAAACGTTGTTGGTCCCGTCGGGTTCCTCTTTTCGGGGTGCTTCCAGCACGGTGCGTTTGCCGCTGGGGACATCGTACCGTACGGTCGCCGGTTCGTTCACGCCGGGAACCGGTTCCAGAACCGTGTACCCCGAGCTATCCGGGAGCCAGTCCGCGCGGAATCTCTTGGGGCGAAACTCCTCTCGATCGTAGATCGCCCGCAGGCGCGGCTCGGCTTTCCTGAGAATCAGTTCTCTGGACTCGGGGTCATCAGCGGCCGACACGGCAGTCCCGACAATACAGACACAAGTGAAACACGCAACGACAATGCTTGTTCTCATTCTTGCTTACCTCTCTTGCATGCACACAGTTACTTGCGGGTGGGGACTTGATAGAGTTGTCTCACACGTTCGATCTCGGCGTGCATTTGCCTGCGGACTTCTTGGGCGGCCGGATCGTCATAGATGCTCTTGAGTTCCTGCGGGTCGTGATCCAGATCGAACAGCTCCCACTCATCCATATCGTAATAATGAATCAGCTTGTACCGATCCGTGCGGACGCCATAGTGACGAGGCACGTTGTGTTCGCCTTCTTCATAGTAGTGGTAGTAGAGGCTCTTGCGCCACGAGCCGGCGTCGCCTCGGAACAGCGGCATGAGGCTTCGCCCCTGGATCTCCTGCGGCACCCCGACGCCGGCGGCCTCCAGGAACGTGGGAGCGAAGTCGATATTCTGCGTCAACGCCCGAGTCCGTGTCCCGGGCTTGATCACCCCTGGCCAGCGGGCGACGAACGGCATCCGGAACGACTCCTCGTACATCCACCGCTTGTCGTACCAGCCGTGCTCGCCCAGATAGAAGCCCTGGTCGGAACTGTAGATCACGAGCGTGTTGTCGGCAAGTCCCTCTCGATCGAGATAGTTGAGCATGCGTCCGATATTGTCGTCGACCGATGCCACGCAGCGCAGGTAGTCCTTGACATAACGCTGATACTTCCATCGGACCAGATCTTTTCCGGTCAGAGAGGCCTTCCGGAAAGCCTCGTTCTGTGGCTCATACGCCGCGTCCCAGCGTGCGCGCTGCTCCGGCGTCATTCGCTGGAGTTCCGGGTTCTTGAAAGCCCTTCCCAGCGAGTCCTTCTCTTCCGAGCCGGCGACTTTCAAGTCGTACTCCATCATCATATGCCGGCCAATTTCCATCTCATTGCTCTTGAGGGCCGAGTTGCGATGGGCATAGTCGTCAAACAGCGTTGGCGGTTCAGGGATCGTCACGTCGTCGTACATCGTCAGATGCGCCGGCCCGGGCGCCCAGGTTCGATGCGGCGCCTTATGTTGGCACATCAGAAGAAAGGGCTTGTCCGGATCTCGCTTGGTGTTCAGCCACTCGAACGCAAGATCGGTGGTGATATCCGTGACGTAGCCTGTGTAGCGCGTTTTGCCGTTTGCGTCGATGAAGTCCGGATTGTAGTAGTTTCCCTGGTCGGGAAGAATCTGCCAGTGATCGAATCCGGTCGGAGTGCTTCTGAGATGCCACTTGCCGATCAAAGCGGTCTGATAGCCGGCTGCCTGCAGCAATTTGGGGAACGTGGTCTGCGAACCGTCGAACAGATTCCCGTTGGTCATCAATCCGTTCATATGGCTGTGCTTGCCCGTGAGGACGGCCGCACGACTGGGCGCGCAGATCGAATTGCAGCAGAAGCACCTCTCCAGGGCAATCCCCTCGTCAGCGATGCGGTCGATGTTCGGCGTCTTGTTGATCGTCGACCCGAACGTGCTGATCGCCTGCACCGCATGATCGTCGGAGAAGATGAAGAGGATATTGGGTCGTGGTTTCTTTCTATGGGATGCCAGGTCGCCGGCACAGGAAAGTGATGCGAGCGACATCGAAGCAGCCCCAACAGCCTTCAGGAATGTCCGTCTGTTCATTGCGATTCCTATTGCATGAGTTCATCGTCTTGTCTGTCCCGAGATCCGGATGTGGGTCAGGGGGCTGCGATGATCGGCGCCAATTCCAGGCTGACCGGCTCCGTCGATCGCAGTCGGATCCAGACCACGAGGTCGGCATTCTCAAGGTGATAGCGATGTCCGACGCGGAAGTCCTTGCCCTGGGGGACCGTTTTGCCGTTCAGTTTCAATGTGGCGCCGACGCCGCCCCAATTCTCCACGAACAGGGGGATATTGCAGACGGGGGACTCGGAACTGGCCGCGAGCCTGCAACGCAGAGTCGAGCCTTCTGTCGAGTGGGTACGCACGATTCGATAGGCGCGTTCGCTGCGGTCGTAACCGCGGCTCGTAAATCCCTCGCTTTGCAGGGTGATTGCCGGCGCCTCGGACCAGCTTCTGGCCAGGGTTATCAGTTCCTCAATGGGTTTGTCGGTCATGCCGTAGAGGCCGTTCCACCAGGAGCGGCCGTCCTCTTCGTGGACGGGCGGAGTGGAGATCGGGAATCCAAGAAAGTGAGTGGGGCGGTCGGCCGCCTGCGCTGTCCTGCCGTCGCAGAGGGCTTGTCCTACAGGCCAGTGATTGCAGGCTCCCGGGATCGCCAGCCCTTGCGGTCCGAGGCGGCGGTCCGCAACATACGCCATCTTATTGCCCGGCTCGAAAACGATGAACGGTTTGAAGGCGGAGGTGAAATTGTACATCTGGATCGTGAGGTTGTCGGGGAACTGCTTGGTGCTCTGTTTGGGATCGGGCACGAACGAGAGGATCTGTGTCTGCCCCTGCAGGTTCGCCACGAAGGCGAAATCCTTCTGGATCACGTCGCCCTGGAGTTGACCGGGCCCGGTAAACGGCAGCGACTCCTGAAACTGGCGGGGATGGCCGAGCGTGCCGGTCTTCCAGGTGACCTTGCGCACGCCCATGACATCCGGATAGAGGAAGTAGTACTCGTCCACCCAGCAGGCGCGTCCTGTCTTGGGGTCTTCCCGCCAGAGATGGTCGTGCGCGCTGACCGGCGCATACCGCCAGTGAACGACCGCTCTGGCATCATGGCTCTCAATGATTCGCACGTGGGAGTATCGGCAACGGCGGTCCTGCATGTGCTCGAAGCAGCCTTCCTTGTCATTGTCGCCGACGCCCCAGGCCTCGACGCTCTGGTCGGCCATCCAGAGCCCCGGTTCCGCGACCCACGCCGGCGAATAGCGGCTGCCCCGCCAGAAGACAACGCGCGAGGAGGACTCGTCAAAGCGAACGAGCACATCAGGGTCGGGACCGACGGCCCACAGGTCGTCCCACTCATCGTAATACTTCAGATGGCAGTAGTAAGCGCCAAACCGTCCCGGACCTTTGGGGCCGGCCGGCAGAATCCTGGGCTGGAGGTCCGGCTCGGGCAGGGGGAGGGCGGCTTTGAATTGCGCTTCCACCTCCGACGCCGTCAGCGCCCTATCATAGAGCCTGATCTCGTCCAGGATGCCGTCGATGGAGAACCAGCCGGGCAACGTCCCGTGCTCTCGATGGATATTCGACGGCTTGACGGCCTCGTAGTTCATCCCGATGCGCAGCTCACTGGTCCCGGCATACCGCGGTGAGCCGTTCAACTCCAGCGTGCTGTCTGGCTGGCCGTCGACGTAGAGACGGAGTCCTTTGCCCTCTTCGTAGACGCCCGCGACGTGCACCCACTGGCGAAGAGGAATCGCAAAATCGCGGGACGTGCAGCTCTGCCACGTGTCGCCGACGGACATCTCGATGCGGACCTGACCGCGCGGGCCTGCCGTCAAACTGAACCCCTCTTCATCCTGCTTTCTCTGGGTGATGATGGGACACCAGTTCCAGGGATAGGCCCCTAAAGCGACCCACGCGGTCGCGGCGAGGTCTCCTTTGAGCTGGGGCGTTTGGCTTGACTGGCGGATGATGCAGGTGGTGTAGCCGTCCAGTTTCAAGGCCGAACCGACGATGCCGCGGGATTGCTTGTAGGTGCCCTCAATCGCATCGATGATGCCGCTGACGCTATCCACGGCGATCTCCGGGCCGCTCTTGGCAAAACTCCAGTGGGCAACTAGCCCCGATTCGGCCCCCAGCGGCGCCGCCGAAGATAAGCCGATCATCATGAGCACCAGCAAATCGCAGCCCCTGATCTTCACGTTTCTGTCCTTTCCTGATTGCTGCCAGCACGTCGGTTGACGTGATTGCGGACCTGTGCGCCCTTGGCGGACTGATCTAACGCGGTCCGGGAGGCAGATTCTCCGTCAGGTACCGCGTGAGCAGCCCGTACAGGTGCCGCGTGGTGTTCTCGCCTTCTCGGATCGAGTGGGACCGGTTCGGGTACGCCATCATGGAGAATGTTTTGTTGTGTTTGATCAGCTCATTGACGAGAACTTCACAGTTCTGATAGTGGCAGTTGTCGTCGCCGGTTCCGTAGACGATCAGGAGATTGCCCTTGAGCTGATGGGCGAAGGTGATCGGTGAGCCTTGGCTGTAGCCCTCCTCGTTATCGTCCGGCAACCCCATGTAGCGTTCCTGGTAGATGGTGTCGTAGAAACGCTGGTTGCTGATGAAGGCGATCGCCATCGCGGTATGGTATAGCTCCGGATACCGGAAGATCGCATTGAGGCTCATCGAGCCGCCACCGCTCCAGCCCCAGATCCCGATGCGATGGGGATCCACGTAGGGCCAGTTTTTGATGAGGGCTCGAGTGGCAGCGGCCTGATCCGCCGAGGCCAGGATGCCCACTTGGCGGTAGATGCACTTGCGCCACGCACGACCGCGAGGGGCCGCCGTGCCCCGGTTGTCCACGCTGACCACGAGGTATCCCTGCTGTGCCAGCATCGTGTGCCACAAGAGGTTCGTTCCACCCCATTTGTCCTGGACGGTGCTTCCGGCGGGCTCGCCGTACACGTGGAAGAACAGCGGATATTGTCGGTTCAGATCGAAATCCGGAGGCTTCACACACCATCCATCCAATAGGACGCCGTCGCCGATATCCACTCGGAAGAGTTCGGTGGGGCGACGGTTGAGCGTCGCCAGCTTCGCGCGGAGCCCGGCATTATCCTCCAGCACTCTCACGCTCGCGTGGTCGGGCAGACGGATCAGATCAGTGACAGGAGGCTGGTTGATGGAAGAGTACGTGTGGATCGCCCATTTCGCGTCGGGTGAGAGACGATACTCATGTGTTCCGTTCTGACCGGCAGGCGTGATTCTCTCCAGGGCGCCGGCGCCGTCGAGAGAGGCTCGATACAGGTAACGCTGGGTGGGATTCTCCGGCGAAGCGGTGTAATAAATCCACTGGTTAGCCTGGTCGATCCCCGCGACATCGATCACATCGAATGCGCCCGGCGTCAGGAGGGCGACCTTTCTGCCTGACCGCGAAGCCAGGTATAGATGCCGCCAGCCGTCGCGATCGCTCAGCCAGGTGAAGGCAGAGCCGTCCTCAAGCCATGTCATGTCATCATGGACATCGACCCACGCTTCGTCCTGCTCCGTCAGAATCGTGCGCGACCGTCCGTTTCGCGGGTTGGCCAGCATGACACGGTTTCTGTTCTGGAGACGATTCAGATGCTGGAACACGATCCGCGGGGGATTGGCGACCCAGTCCATTCGAGGGATATAATGGTTCCGCGGATCACCGGCGACGTCGAGCCATCGCGTCTTGCCGCCCTGGGCGCGCACCACCCCAACTCGACAAGCCGAGTTGGTCTGTCCGACCTTGGGATATTTGAAGGTGGTGATCTCGGGATAGAGAGCCTTCGTGTAGTTGATGAGGTGGAACTCCTGCACTCCTTCCGTGTCGAATTGCCAGTAGGCGATATGAGCGCCGTCCGGACTCCAGCGGAAGCCATCCCGCAGGCCGAATTCTTCCTCGTAGACCCAGTCCGATGTGCCGTTGATGATGGTATCCGAGCCGTCCTGCGTCAATTGTGTGACCTGGAGGTCGTCGAGGTATTGCACATAGAGATTGTTCTCCCGGACATACGCCACCCGCTTTCCGTCCGGCGAGAACTTGGCAAACATCAGGGTCGACGGCGCGGCGTCGCCCCCGAGCTTGCGAAGGCTCCAGTTCTTCAGATCGAGCACCCAGTAGTCCCCGCGGGTGTTCTGACGCCAGACACGCTTGGCATTCGTGAAGATCAGCAGCGTCTTCTCATCCGCCGACCACCAATAGCCGTCGATTCTCAAAGGCTGTGATTGTCCCGGCGGTGTCAGCCTCGCTGAGGATACGATCACTTCCTGATCGCCGGTTCGGCAGTCATGCCGGACGATATGCCGAAAGCTCTTCTCATGCGATCCGTCCGAGGACTGAGGAGAATCATCTGCCGCCGTATCTTCCAATGTCGTGTAACGGAACCCATCGGCCAGCCAGCGAATGTCGCCGATGCGTTTGACCTCGAATTCCTTGGAGTCGAAGATCCGATCGAGATTCAGACAACCGGCAACGCCGGATGACGCCTCGGCGGGACTTTCTCCGGAGCCATAGGCGGCTGTTGTTGCGAGTACCAGGACACACACTGCGATCAGATGCGATGTTGTTTTCATGCGGCTCGTTGTCCTGTTCAAGCGAGAACTTGTGACGCGGAATACTATTGTGTACAATAGCATGAAACAGTACTATGGGAAAGCGTTTCATGTGATTATTTTGCGAGGTTCTTGATTGCCTCAGTGTCAGAGGCAGATGGACGTGTGATTCCGCACCGGTCCGGTTGTGACGGCACCGTGAAAGCATTCATCTAATCTCCGGGAGGTAGACATGCGAAGTTACGGCGGGAACGCAAATGGAGCATCCCCATCGTTGACGCGGCGGGACCTATTGAGAACGACAGGCGTCGGTGCCGCGATGATGGGTCTCAGTACGCGCATGTCGGGACAGGAACGTTCCGGGCCCGTGGCCACCCGAGGACGCATCCGGCAGTCGATCGCCTATTGGTGTGTGGAGAAGTACTGGAGTGTGGAACAGACCTGCCGGGTCGCCAGAGATCTGGGCTGCCACAGCGTCGAACTGGTCGAGCCCAAGGATTGGCCGACACTGAAGAAACACGGGCTCATCTGCGCGATCCACAGCAGCCATGGTTTCGATCAGGGGATGAACAATCCCAAGTACCAGCCGGCGTGCCTGGGGAAGCTGCGGGAGTCGATCGACGTGTGTGCCGAGTACGGGTTTCCAAATGTGATTACGTTCACGGGCTTCCGCGAGGACATTCCCGACGACGTGGGGCTGAGGAACTGCGTGGCCGGATACAAGAAGGTCGTCGGGCATGCCGAAGCCAAGGGCGTCAATCTGTGTCTAGAGATGCTCAACAGCCGGGTCGGAGCCGAGATGAAAGGCCACCCCGGCTACCAGGGCGATCACACGGAATACTGCATGGAGATCATCCGGCAGGTCGGCTCGCCGCGGATGAAGCTGCTGTTCGACATCTACCACGTGCAGATCATGGATGGCGACATCATCGCGCGGATCCGCCAGTATAAGGACTACATCGGGCACTATCACACCGCCGGCAACCCCGGCCGCTGCGAGATCGACGATCGGCAGGAGATCAATTTCAAGCCGATCATGGAAGAGATTGCTCGCACCGGCTATGCCGGCTACGTCGGGCAGGAGTTCATCCCGACGGGCGACCCCTTGGAAGGTCTCCGACAGGCCGTTGCCCTGTGCGATGTGTGAGGGCGCCGATTCTTTCACTTGAGTCAGTCTCTTCAGGAACTGTCATGAATCGTTCACTGTCTTATGTGGCTGCTGCTGTGGCCATATCGGTTTGGGCAGTTGCGCCCGCCCTGGCCAACGAGGATCCCGGACTCCGAAGGAAACCGAACATTCTCTTGATCCTGCTTGATGATCTGGGTTGGATGGACTTGGGCTGCCAGGGCAATCCGCGAGTGGATACGCCGCATATCGACCGGCTTGCCCAACAGGGAATGCGGTTCACCGACGCCTATGCCGCCGCACCGGTTTGTTCGCCGACGCGGGCCGCCGTGCTGACGGGCCTTTCGCCCGCACGCTTGAGGATTACCAATCACATCCCCGACCAGAAGGGATTCATTCCCGATGGGGCCAAAGTGCTGCCGGCCGAGATGCTCGATCATCTGCCGTTGGAACGGGTGACCGTGGCCGAGCGGCTGCAAGAGGCTGGATATGCCACAGGGTTCTTCGGCAAGTGGCACCTGGCCGGGAGGGCGGGGCCCGAAGGCAAGGGACTGGTTGAGTTCTATCCCGAACATCAGGGCTTCACAGTGAACGTTGGAGGATGCAGCCATGCGGGTCCTCCGACCTATTTCGATCCGTATCGCATCCATACCTTGCCGAACCGTCGTCCAGGTGAGTATCTCCCCGACCGGATGGCCGACGAGGTGATCCAGTTCATGCGGACCCACCGCGATGGTCCGTTTCTCGCCTTCCTGTGGGAGTACGCCGTTCACTATCCGATGGAGGCTCCCACCGACCTGGTCAAGAAGTACAAATCGCGCGTCGGACCGGGCGTCAAGGATCCTCGCTATGCGGCTATGACCGAGGCGATGGACGCCGCCATAGGAAAGATACTGACGGCTTTGGACGACCTCGGGCTGCGGGACAACACGCTGGTGATCTTCACCTCCGACAACGGGCCTTTCCTCGGCGTGGCGGATGCGAAACCGCTTCGCTCGGGCAAGGGCTATTTGTACGAAGGCGGAATTCGCGTCCCCCTGATCGTCCGCTGGCCCGCTCATGTGCGGCCGGGCTCGGTGTGCAGTGCGCCTGTGATCAGCATGGATTTCTATCCGACCATCCTGGCGGCGGCGGGAATCTCGCAGGATGTCTCGGAGCCGCTCGACGGCGAGAGCCTCATGCCATTGCTCAAGCAGGCAGGGGCCCTGAAACGTCAGGCGATCTACTTTCACTATCCCAACTACGCGTTCCACCGCAGCAACCGCTTGGGTAGCGCCATCCGCAGAGGCGACTACAAGCTGATCGAGTTCTTCGACGAGGCATCGGTCGAACTGTACAACCTCCGGGACGATGTGGGCGAGACGCAGGACTTGTCGGCGAAACGGCCTGAAGTTGCCACCTCGTTGAGATCGGAGTTGGTCCGGTGGCGAGAGGCTTCGGGCGCCGCGATGCCGCGTCGCGCCGACCGCGGCGGCGCGGAAGCCCCGATGGGCGACGGGCGTGACTGAGCTGTGTGGTAGGGGCTCCGTCACACCCGTCGCTTCTGCTCTGCTGTCAGGGTGGAAATGCCAGATCCATCCATTTCATTGCGCGTTGGAGTCGAGCCGGATATCGTCGATGAAGACCATGCCCTTGCCGCCCATGTTGGCGAGTCGCTCCAATCCGATGGTCAGTGACGTGACATTACTGACGCTGCGTGTGGTCAAATCGATGCGCCACGTCTGCCATTGGGCCAGCTTCAGGTTCGCGGAATCTCCCGTGTAGGAGATCTTGGCGTTGTTGATTTTGACATACATCTGCTGGGCGGCGTTGTCCGGATTCCCGTAGAATCGCAGCGTCAGGCCCTTGATGCCGTAGTTTCTCCAGTCTTGCGGGCTGGCGAAGGTTCGTGTGGTCTCCGAATACAGGGCGCTCGTATTGTCATACGCCAACGGCATGGACTGCCTGCCGCTGTTGACAATAACCCGCTCGGCGAACGGCGCTGTTTCATAGCCCACCAGGGAGCCATTGGCTGCTACGTCCCAGCCGTCCACCCAGGTCTGGAAGATCGCGCCGCCGGCTTCCAGATCGTTCGTATACCGTTCGAAATCGTCCACGACGAGGTACTCTGCGGTTGAGAAGCTCCAGACCGGGCCATGCCATGCCGCGGGGACTTGGGTCTCGTTCACCTCCACGACCTTCCAGAAGTAGTCCGTGCCCAGGGTCAGGGCAGGGGGGTAGCTGGCCTCGGTCACCGTCGCAACGGGGGCCACGCCGTCGATCACGGCCTGTTGATCGGTGCCCAGGTATACGTTGTGTTTGGCTGCCTCCCGTCCCGCTCGCCAGCTTAGGGCGGTATCCACGGCCACCGCGGTTTGACCGGAAGTCGGGTTCGGCTCTCTGGGGTAAACCGGCACGCTGAAGAAGCGCACCTCGCTCAAACCATACTGAGGGAGGAGCCCTCCCCAGTTGCTGTTGATGGTCAGTCTGACGTGCTTGGCCACAATGCCGCCCAGATCAATGATCGTGTTATGAGCATAGTCTGCCTTGCCGGCGGCCCGGGCGAACTGGGTCGTTTTCAGGGGCATAAAGTCGACTCCATTGGTCGAGTAGTCAATGGATACCGCCTTGACCCCATATCCGATCGCGGGCTCCAATCGGCCATTGTGGTTCCAGACCCACATCTCGTGGAGCTTCAGAGTCGTGTCGAACTCAAACTCGATCCAGGCCGGTCCCGCTGCGCCCGAGGCGGTCAACCACATGGCGGTCAGCGTATCGGAGTGCAGATCATTCGCCAGCCCGGCGTTGTTGATGGTGTTCTCCGGGCCTTGACCTTCCGCAGCGCTGGAGGCGGTGGCGGTGATGGTCCGGCCGTCCACCGGATAGGCCAGCGGCTCGGTTGTGAACTGCCACACCTCGCCTCTGTGAATGGCGTAGTCGGGGGCGCCGTTGACCTCATCGATGCGCCAGTAGTAGGTTGTGCCCAGATCCAGGTCAAGGGCGCCATCGACCGGATAATGGTCTTCAGCCTGATCCTGGATCAGAAGTACGTTCAACGGGTTTGTTCTGCCGGCGTTTTGCACGTCATCGTAACTGGTGCCGAAGTACACATCATGCGTGCGGGCGTACATGCCCGGATTCCAGCGCAGGACTACCGTCTGACGCGGCAGATCCGTCATCCCATCGTAGGGAGTGGGGTTCGACGCAGTGACAGGCCAGGCCAGATTCATCAACTCAACCACCTGCTCGGGAGTGAGTTCCACGTTGAAGATCGCCACATCATCCATGCGACCGATGAAATCAGAAATGGCGTCGATGGAGCAGTCAAAACCGATCTTCACGGTGTCGGTCAGAGTGTCGCCGCGGCCGCCGTAGTAGACCCATACGGGACGCAAGTCATCCAGCACACCGTCGACGTAGATGTGTTGTGCCTTGGTCGCGTAGTTCCAGGTTACGCACACGTGGTGCCACATGCCGTCGTTGACGGGGGTCTTGCCCCAGATCTCTCCCCCCTGGTTCCCATAGAAATGGACCCCGCCCGCCACCGGCTGTCCCTGTTCCGTGCCGTTTGACAGGTAGAATTGCTTCTCGTGGAACTGCCAGGTCCTGTCCTCATTGCACTTGCCGACGATGGCCACCCCTTGCTCGTGGGTCTGTATCCAGGCGGACATCGAAAAGCTGGCAATAGCCAATTCAGTAACCCAGGCGTTGGTTTCCACGTAACTTGCGCCCGTACCGAACTCCAGAACCGTGCCGCGCTGAGGGTCTTTCACAAAAACCACGTCGCCCATCAAGGTCCCGGGATTGCGACCCGTGCCGACATCGGCCGTCGTGGTTCCTTCTCGCTCTTCAAAACGCCAGAAACCGACCGGCTCCGGCAATTGTGCCTCGACGATGCCGCTGCACATCAGGCATATCGCCAGCGTCAGGATAACAAACGAAATCCGAGAACTCAGTGTCTCACACATATCGAAGCTCCTTCGGAAGAAGTCCACGGCAACCGGCAGGTCCGCTGCTTTGGCCGTGGAGCACGCAGAGCGCAGAATGCCTTTGTGGTTCTCCGTGCAGTCCCTCGACGTCGAATCGGTCCTGTGTCACTGCCCGGCCCACGGAGCTGGCTCCGGAAGAACAAGGGGGCCTATGCTGAATCTATCGGCATAGGCCCCCATTCATACAATGCCACGACCCGGTTGCTCGTCGCTGCGAGCAGGGCGAAGCCCAACCCGGCAGTCGCACGTCAACGCCCGAGGTGGTATAGGGCCGTCACACCACGTCCCTGACGTCGGCGGCGACCGCCCAAGACAACTCAGAACGGTTTGTCAAAGGGCATCGTCCGACCGGCAAGCCAGGCGATCTCCTCGGCCGAGAGCGCCCGATCGTAGATCCGGGCATCATCGATCAGGCCCAGGAAGAACCGACTGCCTTGCGTACCGCCCTGGCCGATGACGACATCGATATTGGGCTGCAAGTTGAACGCGGCGGTCGTCGTGCTCGGCGGCGTCACATTCGCCCCGTCGACGTACAACAGCACGTCCATGATCCGACCGCCCTGCGGCACGGTGGCCGCCACATGGTGCCACTCGTTGTCGATCAGGCTGGGGCCGTTCGTTCCGCGGATGTTGCCGCCTCCGTGCTCGACGCGTAGCACCGTATCGACGCGGAAGTTCATCCGCTGGCCGCCCGCAGTGGTGGCCCCCCAGGCGATGATGTCGCGGCCGTTGGTCGCGGTTTTGATCCAGGCGGTGAGCGTAAGCGCCTGCTGCACCCCGGCTGCGTTGGCCAGAATGCCCTTGTAGCCGTCGATGTTCACATAATCGGCGGTGCCGTTGAGGCTGATGGCCTGTCCGGCCTTGCCCGCCACAAACATCGGAGCGCCCTTGAGGCTGCCATTGCGGCCCTTGCCGGAGCTGTCGTTGGCATTTCCTTCAAACTGGTATTGGGCCTGCAAGCCCGCTGTACCCGGATCGGCCGGCGTGATCAACTGACGCTCGAGAGGGTACAGGCGGATGTCGTCGATGAAGACCATGCCTGTGCCGCCCGTGGCGCCGATGCGGTCGAAGCCGATGCTCAGCGACGTCACATTGCTCACGTTGCGCCCCGCCAGGTCGATGTACCACATCTGCCAACCTGCGCGCTTGAGGCTCTCGGGATCACCGGTAAAAGAGATCTTGGTGTTGTTGATCTTCACGTACATCTGCTGTGCCACATTGTCCACCTTGCCAAAGAATCGCAGCGTCAGGCCCTTGATGCCGTGCCGGCTCCAATCCCACGGATTGTCGAACGTCCGCTTGGCCTCGGAGTACGTCGCAGTGCCGGTGTTGTCATACGCCAGCGGCATGGACTGTCTTCCGCTGTTGATGATCGTCCGCTCGGCAAACGGCGCGGTCCCATAGCCGACCAGCGAACCGTTGGCCTCGACCTCGTAGCCATCGATCCAGGTCTGGAAGATCGCCTGATCACTGTCCATTTTATCCGTGTAGCTCTCGAAATCGTCCACCACGGAATACGCCTCGGTATCGAACCGCCAGACCGGACCGGCCCAGGACGATGGGGTTTCAGCCTGATTGACCTCATCGATCCGCCAGTAGTATGTGCTGGCCAGGTTCAACGCCGGGGTATAGCTGGTCCCGGTCACCGTCACCACGGGAGCCGTACCATCGACAACGGCCTGCTGATTGGTGCTCAGGTACACATTGTGCGCGGCCGCCTCTCGCCCGGCTCGCCAGCTCAGGCCGGCAGTCACGGGCACGCTGGTTCGATTGGAGACCGGGTTGGGCTCTCTTGCGAACACGGGAACGCTGAAGAATCGCACTTCGCTCAAGCCGGACTGCGGCAGGATGCCGCCCCAGTTGCGATTGATGGTGAGCCTGATGTACTTGGCCGCAATGCCACCCAGGTCGACCGCCGTATTGGCGGCGTAATTCACTTTGCCCGGGGCCCGGCTGAACGTGGCGGGGGCTCCCAACGTGGCGAAATCCACCCCGTCGACCGAGTACTCGATGACCACCTCTTTGGCGCCAAGACCCAGCGTCGGCTCCAGCAGCCCGTTGTGGTTCCAGACCCACATCTCATGGAGTCTGAGCACCTTGTCGAACTCGTACTGGATCCAGGCCGGTCCTTCCGAACCCGGCGCCGTCAGCCACATGGCCGTCAGATCGTCAGAGTGCAGGTCGTTCGCCAATCCCTTGCCGTTGATGGTATTTTCAGGGCCTTGATCCGCATCGGCACTGGAGGCGGTCGCCTTGATCGTATTGCCGGCGACGGGATAGGCAATCGGCTCGGTTGTGAAGCTCCAGATCAGGCCCTTGACGGTCGAGGCAGGCGGGGCCGTCACTTCATCGATCCGCCAATAATAGGTGGTGCCGAACTCGAGCCGGCTGGGCGGGTCATATGTCGTGTCGGTTTGCCCCTTGCTGACCAGCAGAGGACTGCCTGTTGTGGCGTTGTTGACATCCTCGAAAACCGTGCCCAGATAGACATCGTGGCTCACGGCCGACTCTCCAGCACTCCAGCCCAGAGTGGCTTCCCGGCGGATATCGACAGCTCCATCCGCGGGCTGCGGCCGGCCGGCCAACTTCGGATCCAGAGCCAGCGGCCCAAGAACGTAGACTTTCGCGACATCCGCCGCCGACATTGCATGGTCCCAAATGGCCACTTCGTCGACATCGCCCTGGAAAGTCTCCCGCTGGCCCACGATATACAGGGGCTGAGCAGGGTCATTCACGCCCTGGCAGTATCCGGAAGGACCCGCGATGCCGGTCTTGGGATTATAGGCGCCGTTGGGCTTGAGCTCTCCATCGATGTAGATCGTTGCCGTGTCGGATGCATAGTCGAATGTGCAGACCACATGCGTCCACTCGCCGTCCTGGTATGCGCCCTGAGGAACACGGCACTCGGTGCCCCAGCCGCCGTATGCCTGGAAGCCTCCGATGCGGAACCGCAGCGGGCTGTCCTCTCCAGTGCTCGGGCGAAGAAGGATATAGTGGCCGGCCACGCTGGAATCCAAACCCTTGTTCATCAGGGTCTGGTAGCTGGCGTACCGGTCCACCATCCACCAGGCGAGCGAGATATCCTTGGTTGTCGGCGTCGGGGCAGTGCCGGCCAGAATGGAGCGGGTACCCGTGGCGGGCGAATTCACCGCGAACCCGCCGCCATGTCCGGGCACCCAGTTCACACCGGTGAGTGTGGCCTCAATACCGCTGATGACATCCTTGGCCACGTTCCCTTCGCCCTCTTCGAAGGGCCAGTACGCAATGATTTCGGCGTTTGCTGCGCCTGCCACCACACCCAGGAGCAGGCCCACGGCGATTAAGTACCTCGTACTTTTGCACATACTACTGTTCCTCCAAGGAAATCCCACTATTGCAGACCGTACTTCAGCCACACACCAAAGCGAGCAATTCTTGATCGTTCCACTGATGTGCCCTATCTCCCAGAACACGACGACCCCCCGCTGCGAGCTGAATCACCTCCTTCCTGTGACAGGCCATACCATAGGTGTCGTGCTGCGCAAGATGTTGAAAGCCATCATTCTCGCGCCAAGCACAAGACGACTATTCGTCAATACTCAGGACAACACATTCGTATCAGCAGGCGAGCAAGAGGCCCCGCAGGAAAACTCCGACCCGCAACGACCAAGCTCCGCACTGCAAGGACAAGGGGTTCTGTTCTTTCACCACGTGCGATCAAGGACAGACGTGGGTCCCGCACGCGACACATCGATCCATTATGCTGGAGATCATGAAGCGACAGACTCCCGGCTCATAAGGCCGGCATCTTGATCCCTGCCCGAGGCAGATGGAGGCCGTATGCGTCCCCTTTGACTTGCGGCCGAGGGCCGCCCCAAGGAGACCGTACTGCCTTACACATGGTTATAACGGATTATCTTGCTTCTGTCAACAATAGCATCTACGGGTGCCGTCATTTTTCTGTGGATTCCCGGTTTTCCCCCTGAGATCTCCTGGGGCCTCGCCAGACGAAGAGAACTCCTGGTCTTGTTGCGGTGATGATACAGACGTGTCTGTAAACCTTTGTCGGAAAAAGACTTGATATAGGAGTCCGTCCCCGCAACATTCGGGGCAATTCCGCTGGACCGTACGACGGCTTCCTGCGACGGAATCACAAAATATTTCTTCGTTCGCGCTCACGAGCATCGGCATTATCGGCCTGTATCGTCGGTTTTCACCAAGCCTGTGTGGGGTGTGTTCAGGGGCGACTGTCCTGTCCTTTGCCCCTGCAAGTAATCCGAGACGAGTTGGCGGAATTCCTTTTCATGGCTGTGGGCAACGCCGCGGGCAATCTCGTTCAAGCGGGTGATGGAGAGTCCCGATCGTCCGGCGCAGGTCCGACAAGGCTCTCACTGCGTCCGACGCCGCGATCATCAAATCTTCAAACGATCCCAAAAAATTCGATTGTACACAATAGCAAAATATGCTAATATGCATCGCCAAAGGGTCTCGTGAGATTCTGGTTTCGTCGAGCGTCGAACTTGCAGACGACATGGGGAGTGCCCTCGAGAGGCGGGGGCAGGGAACGTGGGTCTCTATCGTGAGGGTGCAGGGAAGTCGGCTGGAAGGGCAAGGGGAATGTGAGAGCCAATTCAGGATCGAAAGGCGGACGATGACACCAAGACAAAGCAATTCGCAGGGATACACGCCGACTCAGGAAGGACTGCCCGGCGGAACCGCGGGGTCGAATGCCGGCGCTATCGCGTATGAGCGGAGCGGTTTCACGTTGATCGAGCTTCTCGTCGTTGTCGCCATCATCGCGGTGTTGATGGCAATCCTGATGCCGGCCCTGCAACGAGCGAGGATGCAGGCCAGGAACATCCAGTGCAAATCCAACCTCAAGAGCTACGGCCTGGTGATGCAGTTGTACACCGCCGACTCGGACAATCGCCTGCCGGAATCTTTCAACGGGATCTACTCCAGTAAGACCATCAGCGAAGCGAGCAGCCTTGCGGGCGGATGGAACCCTTCGGTGCCGGCGGAATACGATCTCAGGCCGGATGGGACTTACATCCCGTACCTGCGGGAAAACGTCAAAAGCAACATCTGTCCGATCTTCCAGGAGGTCTATCGCACGAAATGGCCTACACGCGGGAAAGTCGGTTTCACCTACAGTTTCAACTGGTGGCTCAATGCGGACAAGCCGATCATTTCGCACATCACGAGGGTGAAACATCCGGGTCGAACGTTCTTCGCCGGCGAAGAGTGCATCTGGCAAATGAACGACAAGGACGGAACGCGGATCAACGGAGCGATCTTCAACGACAACTCCTTGTGCACGTTCTGGAGCGCCAACGCGAGTCTGGAATGGGTTAAGGGCTTCAATCCAGGCGATCCTCCCCCGTACACCGATGCGTTCGGAGAGTACCACAGGGTGGGAGTGCGCAAGATCTACTCCGCCATCGCAGACGGCGGGGAATGTGGCGGCGTGAGCAACACCATGTGCGTCGACGGCTCCGTGCAGGAAGTGACGCCGTTCGACACGTTGCGTTTTGCGATAGGAATCAAGTAGGTCGACCCCGGGAGAAAATGGCATGGCGCGCCGACAGATCAAGTCACAAGTACCGTTGGAAGGCGCAATCGCGTGGAGGAAAGGAGCTTTCACGCTCATCGAACTTCTGGTGGTCATCGCGATCATTGCCCTGCTGATGGGGATACTCATGCCGGCGCTGTCGCGCGTCAGGAAGCAGGCCCGGGGGGTTACCTGCCAGGCGCTGCTCAAGCAATGGGGCGTCATCTGGGCGATGTATTGTGATGACAACGACGGTCGGTTCTGCGAGGCGGGCGATCTGGGCTGGCAGCGCGGGACATGGGTCCTGGCGCTGCGCCCTCAGTACAGGACGAAATCGAAGATTCTCCTGTGCCCCTCGGCGCCGAAGCGCCGCAGTTCGGGGTCGGGCGCCATCGTAGAGTACGGCGGCACCGGCCAGAGCTACATCATGGGTGCAGGAGGTGTTTTCGACTGGCAGGAGGAAGCGAGTTATGGCGGAAACAACTGGTTGTACTATGCTCAAGGCAACGGCACGATTCAGGGCCGTCCGATCCCCTGGAACTGGAAGACGAAAGATGTTCGCGGCGCGTCCGAGGTGCCGGTGTTCGCCGACGCGATGTGGCGAGGAGGCGGACCCTGCTATCGCACTAGTGATGCCGGCCAGTTGTCTCGCAGCTTCAATCGCATCGTTCCCCCGCAGTCCGACGGCCAATGGATCAGCTACGATCACGAGATGATGCACTTCGCGATCAACCGCCACCAGACGGGAACGAATATGCTTTTCATGGACTGGTCGGTCAGGCCGGTCGGGCTTAAGGAGTTGTGGACGCTGAGGTGGCACCGCAACTATCCGACGAGCGGACCCTGGACCCAGGCCGGCGGCGTCCAACCGGGCGATTGGCCCGAGTGGATGCGGGGTTTCAAGGATTACTGAGTCAGATGGTGAAGAAGGCCGCACCAACGGCATCCGGGATTCGCACCATTGTGTCCAAGGGAACATGTCGGGAGTTCAAGCCATGTTGAACAGACAGACAATCTCGCGAGAACGAGCCTTCACATTGATCGAGCTGCTGGTGGTGATTTCCGTGATCGCGGTCCTGATGGCCGTCTTGATGCCCGGTCTGCAGAAGGCCAGAGATGCCGCCAGGCGGATCAGTTGTGGTAGCCGGCTGAAGCAATGGGGAACGGCGATCCAGATGTACACCAACGACAATGACGGGGTCCTGATGGCCATGGTCAACAAGTGGGGCGGGAATCCGTATCCCCATTACATCAACAACAAGCCGCAGAAGAACAGCAAGAGCAAAGGGCTGACGATGTGGAACATCGAGGGCATCAATCCCTACATCGGAGCTTTCAGCCGTGATTATGCGAACGACGGCGTCGCCACCGACATGATTACCTGTCCCTCGTGCAGCGGCGAGTTCATGCAGGAATGGGTCAAGCGAATCAACTGGCCCAACCATGACTTCGTGGAGTTCGCCTACAGCTACTTCGGCAGGGCCGACGTTCTCGAAGATAGCGAGTGCAGTCCCGATGCCAAGCGGCATCTGGCGGGCAAGAGCCTCAGTTCGCGAACCCTGCTGATGGCGGAGATTCTGAATCTCGATGTCAGCGACGGCGCCTATCGCTACAACCACGGTCGAAACGGGTGGTCCTGGAATGAGCGCAGTTTCGCCAGTCCCCAGGGCGCCGCCGTGTCACCGAATCCGCAGGCCACCGGTCGCAGTCAACTGTTCGGCGACAATCATGTCGAATGGAGAACCATCCGTGTGGAGCGCAATCTCCCCACCATGGAGGATCGTTACGTCAATGAATGGAACGGGCCCGGCAGCGGGTGGATCGGGGTCTACGACATGAGCTACTATTGATGCCTGCGATCGGTCTGGTGGCGATTCCTCGAAGGACGTTGCCCAGGCCAAACGCCGATGTTCGTGGAAGCAGGTCGCATCTCCTCCGGCGGCATTGGAGTTGGCCGGTGGCGGCCCGCGCCTGCGTTCCCAGGTTTGCATCTCGAAGTGCCTACGCTTGCGATCTTCCGAGGCGGGACTCGATGTCTCTGGACGTCCTGGTCACGGAGAGTCCTCCGAGTGCGGTGCATCGCAACTCCCGCGGAAGGCTGCGCCCCACGCGATCCATGGTCTCGATCACCTCGTCGAGCGGGATCACCGGGTCATAGCCTGCCAAGGCCATGTTGGCGCAGGCCAACGCATTGCTGGCGGCCATCACGTTTTTCCCCAGGCAAGGCACCTCCACGCGATTGGCGACCGGATCGCAGATCATCCCCAGGCAACTCTGAAACGCCATCGAGGCGGCATCCGTCGCTTGACGAACGCCGCCACGTGCGAACGACACCAAGGCGGCGGCCGTCATGCCGGACGCGACGCCGCACTCCGCCTGGCAGCCGCACACCTCGGCCGCGAACGTCGATCTGAACGCGACAAGAAGGCCGATCAGGCCGCCGGCGAGCATTGCCTTGGCCGCATCTTCATCCGCAAGGCCCAGAACGTCGGCCGCGGCCAGGCACGTGCCCGGCAGCGCTGCGCAGGAGCCCGCGGTCGGCGCCGCCACAATCACGCCCATCGCGCTCTTGACCTCCATCAGGGCAGTCACATTCAGCACGACGTGGTTGAGCAGTCCTCCGTCAAGGAGACTGCCTTCCTGCATCCGCGCCTGGAATCTTCCGCACTGATGACCGAGAATCCGATCACGATAGGTAGTGCCGGAGATACCCTGCTTTACCGAGGCACGAAGGATCTGCACGATTTGGACCGCGCGATCTATCACCGCATCGCCCGAGAGATTGCCACGTTGGCTCTCGTACTGCACCGCCAACTCCCAGGGCGGCAAGTTCCGCCCATCGTCGAGACGGAGCATCTGCTCACACGTAGAGAAGGGTACCGATATCCCCCTCCGCGATCGAACCGGCAGAACGGGCCTCAGCCGTCTGACACATCGCACATCGCCATCGGAACAATCCTCAGCAATTTCGTGGTCCGCGATGAACCGTTGGGCTTTGACTTGCAGCAGGACCCCATCGGCGTACGGATGGAGCACAATGTCGTCCACGCCGATCCGCGCAGCGAGTCGGCTCGCTGCATCTCCCGGCTGGCCGGCGATCCAGATCAGGGTCTCCCAGTAGTCGCCGAAGAGAGAGAGGGGGATGCCGTCGATCTCTGTAATCTCGATCATGCCTCCACCGGTCGAAATGCCCGTCAAGATGTGCCGTTTCCGCCGAGCGCCGACAGCGATGCGGTATGTGTTCGGATGGTCGAAACCGAAATCCCCGATCACGATCTCGATCCTCACACCGCTGTCGCGAATCGTCCTGACCGACTCCGGAAGACGTTCATCCACCGCATCCCAGCCCAGAATGCCGGCGAACAGGCCCATGTCCGAACCTTGGCTCTCGTGGGTGGTGGCAAGCGAGCCGTTCTGATCGAACGAGACAGTCACCTCCTCGATATCGCCTGCCGCGAGGTCCCTCGCGAGCCAGCCGAGGCGTAGCGCCGCCGCACAGTGGGAACTCGATGGCCCCCGCATGATCGGACCAAGCACATCATTGAAGATGCTCGGAAACATATTGCCACAACTCAGGAGGAGCGCGCAGATTTGCCGCGCGAGTGTCGGCTCGGGCCTTTCTTGCCGTCAACGAGGGTCAGCAACCGGCCCAACACGCGTTCCTGGGATTGGATGTGTTCTGCCAGCGCCACACGCGCGCGAGTCCACGCACGGGCGATCAATGCATCGAGAATCCGGGTGTGTTGCTCCGCCATTTCGACCACCACCGAGGTCTCCGGGGCAGCATAATCGAAGAGGGTCCGATAGTATGTCGCCACATGCTGACGAAAGAAGTCACGGATATAATGGTTGCCTGACTTCTCAATGATGTACTCATGAAGACGGTTGTCGGGTGCGGCCGTACCGTCGGGCTGGTTGGCAGCCAGCATTTGCACCAGGTGCTCCCGGACCAAGTGGGGTCTGGCGAGATCCAGCGCCTTGAGTTCCAGGGTTTCCCGTACTTGCAGGTAAGCCTGCATGTCCGCCAGGTTCAGCGGCCGGACCCGCCATCCGCGTCGAGGGATATGCTCGATGAGACCGGCGCCGGCGAAGCGGCTGAAGGTGGATCGGATGACCGAGCGTCCGGTGCCGTGCTTCTGGGCCAGTGCCTCCTCGCGCAGGTAGGTGGCGGTGCCGCTGAGGCTGGCCAACATGACTTCCTTGATCAGGATGCGATCCCAGTCGTCGGATTTCAAGGGAATGGCGACCGGCTCGTACGAGCCCTTGGTGCCCACCTTGTCCGAGTTGACCTCGATGCGTCCATTGTTCTCTTTCTTGCGAATCAGGCCTTCCTGGATCAACGTGTCGAGGGCGCTTCGTACCGGGGCAAAGCTCACACCATATTGGCGCGATAAGCTGGCCAATGTAAGATGGTGGGGAAGATCTTGGCCGGACTGAATTCGTCGCCGAAGGTCTTCTTCAACGTAGTGCGTCAGTGTTTTTGCGGGTTTGTCCATTGATCAGACATCTTTCCCACGTTGGCTTGGGGCCGGTTCGGACGTTGCGGATCCCGCCAACCATACAGAGTGCCCGCGGCCTGCATCGCTACACGGAGCGTCCGTGTACTGGTGTCGAGCGAGTCCGCACAGGAATGGTACCGTTTCGACGTTTCGATGGGCCGCATATTCCATCCTAATTATAATCGCATGGTTCTGCTGTCAAGAGATGTTTTGCCTGCTTCCAACCTGGTCCCCGGCACAAATTCTCTTGTACACAATATCACAAACTGCTATGATCCAGGTTGTTGGCTTGGGTTGCGTGTGAGCGCCGACGAGTGTTCTCCGAAGATCGTCGTGGAGGTTTGCAGGTCGACTTGCCGCAACCGACGAAGACGGAGTCTGCGCAAAGGGAACGTGTGCAGGGAAGCGAACAAGGTGAAATGTACGTTCTTTCGTGCCTGGGATTCGGGATGGTCGTGGGACTGCTTTTCCTTCGTGAAATGAATTCAGCAACGGGGAGTTGATTTATGAAGCATCCGTGGAAGGGGGTCATGGCGGCTTTGGTCACGCCGATGACTGACGCCGAAGAGCTGGACCTGGATCGGCTCGGGGAGATCGTCGAGTATCTGATCGCCAACGGGGTGCAGGGTCTGGCGCCGCTGGGCAGCACGGGGGAGTACTATGCCCTCACGGGCGTCGAACGCCAGGCGGTCGTGCGGGCCACGGTTGCTGCGGCGGCCGGACGCGTTCCGGTGGTGGTCGGCGCCAATTCCGGCAGCACGCGGGAGGTGGTTGCCTACGCCCGCCAGGCCGAGGCATTGGGGGCCAACGGGGTGCTGCTGGGGGCGCCGTACTACTCGCTGCCGGGGGCCGAGGAGCTGTTGGAGCACTTCCGGGCCGTGGACAGGACGATCGGCATCCCGATCATGCTGTACAACTACCCAGGCCGTACAGGGGTGGATATGACGCCGGTGCTCATCGAACGGCTGGCGGAACTGCCCAACGTGCGGTATGTCAAGGAGAGTACGGGGGACCTGACGCGGGTGGGCGAGATCCTCCGCCGGACGGGTGGGCGGGTAAGGGTGTTCTGCGGATGCGATACGCTGGCGCTGGAGAGCCTGCAGGAGGGGGCGGTCGGCTGGGTGGGGGGCGTGGTGAACGTCCTGCCGCGCGAACACGTGCGGTTATTCGAGCTGGCGTGTGAGCAGCGGGATCGGGCGGGGGCCGAGCAGTTGTACGATCGTATGCGCCCGGTGCTCTCGATGATGGAGGACGAGGGCAAGTACACGCAGCTCGTGAAGGCCGGTTGTGCGTTGGCGGGCCATCCGGCGGGGCCTCCCCGACGGCCGCTGTTGCCGCCGAGGCCGGAGGACCTCCGGCGTCTGGACCAGAAGCTCAGTGCCTTGGGAATGGCGGCCGCTCCTGCGTTGGATGGCTGGCCGGGCAAAGGACATCTTCGTCGTGATCCAAGCCGGCTGCGAGAGCCTGAACAAGCTTCCTGAAGGATTCGACTGGAGGCAGCCATGTCGTGCACTCGATCCCAACCGCTGCTGATGGCGATCGAGAAGAAGTCGTCACATTCTGTGATGAGGAATCGGCACAATGACGGATCGTCCCATCTTGAGATCCACCGATCTCAAGCGACGTGACTTCCTTCGGGCGGTCTGCGGCGGCGCTGCGGCGTTCGCACTGCACGGCGCGGTCGGCCGGTGCGCCCTTGCGACTGGCGGGCGTCGGGCCGCCAGACGGAACATCGTCTTCATTCTCAGCGACGATCATCGCTACGATTTCATGGGGTTCATGGAACGGGCTCCGGCCTTCCTGGAGACCCCGGCGATGGATCGCATGGCCGCTCGAGGCGCGCACGTGGTCAACGCGTTCGTCAGCACATCGCTGTGCTCGCCGAGCCGGGCCTCCATCCTCACCGGCCAGTACATGCACCACCATCACATCGAAGACAATCAACGGCCCGAGCCCGAGGGCACGGTGTTCTTTCCCCGCTACATGCAGAAGGCCGGCTACCAGACGGCGTTCGTCGGCAAGTGGCACATGGGGCACGAGCAGGACGACCCACGCCCGGGATTCGATCATTGGGTCAGCTTCAAGGGGCAGGGAGTCTACTTTGATCCGGAACTCAACGTCAACGGCGAGCGAAAGCAGTTCCAGGGCTACACGACCGACATCCTCACCGACCACGCGCTGGACTGGCTCAGGAAGGGAAGAGACACGTCACGGCCGTTCTTCCTGTACCTCTCGCACAAGGCGGTTCACTATCCGTTCCAGCCCGCCAAGCGGCACGAAGGTCGCTACGCGAAAAGCGAGGTGAAACGCCCCGAGACCATGGCCAACACCGAGCAGAACTACCTCACCCAGTCCCACTGGGTTCGCGAACGCCGCTACAGCATCCATGGCGTCGACCACATGGAGACCGGTCCGTACGACAATGATCCCGTCCCATCGTTCGACGATCTGTATCGCGGGTACTCCGAGACGTTGCACGGGCTCGACGAGAACATCGGGCGAGTCTTGGACTATCTCGATGAGTCCGGGCTGAGCCGGTCCACCCTCGTAGTCTACATGGGGGACAACGGCTTTGCGCTTGGCGAGCACGGCTTCTACGACAAGCGGGACGCCTTTGAGGAATCGATTCGCGTGCCGATGCTTGCCTACGCGCCGGGCATGATCGAACCGGGGACGAGGATCACGCAGATGGTGCAAAACATCGACATCGCTCCGACTCTGCTGGACGCCGCCGGCATCGAGACGCCCCCATCGGCAAAGATGGACGGTCGGTCGTTTCTGCCCTTCCTGTCCGGCGGTTCAACTCCCTGGCGGGACCACATCCTCTACGAGTATCACTGGGAGTGGAACTTCCCTGCCACGCCGACCGTGTTCGCCATTCGCACCGAACGATACAAGTACGTCTTCTACCACGGCATCTGGGACCGCGATGGATTCTATGATCTGCAGACCGATCCGCGCGAGCGATACAACCTGATCGACGTTCCCTCCTGTCAGGACCAGATCCGGACACTCCGAGAGAAGCTCTTCGATGAACTCGAAGCCAGCGGCGGGCTGAACATACGGGTCCAACGTCCTTTGGGTGAACGGCTGGATCAACGAAAGAACGGACGCTGAGCCTGCATGGCGCGTAATGCGTCAGACTGCCCGGACGTGCCCAGGGGCCTCGACAACCGCTATTTGCCCATGTCTCCGTAGAGCTTCACTCTGTGGCTCGATGCTCCGATGCAGGCGTGGAATTGTAACGATCTTGTGGATCCAGGATAAAGGAGAAGCCATGACGATTTCTTTCCCTCTGGAACGATCGGCCGTCGAGAAGGCCGCACGCGAACTGTCATTTCGGACTCGGGCCTTCATCGACGGTCAATTCCGCGATGCGGCTTCCGGAAAGACCTACGCATCCATCAATCCGGCCACGGGCAAGCCCCTGGCCAAGATCGCCGCGTGCGACGTCCCCGATGTGGATGCCGCGGTGAAAGCCGCTCGTCGGGCCTTTCAGAAAGGGCAGTGGGCTCGGTGTTCCGCGTCTCATCGCAAGCATGTCATGCTGAAGTTCGCCGATCTCGTGGAACAGAACCTGGCGGAACTGGCCCTGCTGGACTGTCTCGATGCCGGCAAGCCGATCAACGACTGCATGACGATGGATTTGCCCGACACCGTCCACTGTTTCCGCTGGCACGCCGAGGCGATCGACAAGGAATATGAACGCCTCTCGCCCACGGGGCCCGACAGTGTGGCGATGATCGTGCGCGAGCCGCTGGGCGTCGTGGGGGCGATTCTGCCCTGGAATTTTCCGATTCAGATGGCGGCTTGGAAGCTTGGCCCGATTCTGGCGACGGGCAACAGCGTCGTGGTGAAGCCGGCCCGCCAGACCTCGCTCAGCGCGCTGCGCCTGGCGGAGCTGGCGGTCGAGGCGGGCATTCCCGAGGGGGTGGTCAACGTCGTGCCCGGAAACGGCTCGGTCATCGGCGCGGCCCTGTGCAGGCATATGGATGTGGACGCGGTGGCCTTCACCGGCTCGACGGAGGTGGGCCGTCAGCTTCTGGAATACTCCGCGCAGTCGAACCTCAAGCGAATCGTGCTGGAGCTGGGGGGCAAGAACCCCCAGGTCGTCCTGGAGAGCGCGGGCGACCTTGATCACGTCGCAAACCAGGCCGTCAGTTGCGTGTTCTGGAACATGGGGGAAAACTGCAGCTCGGGTTCCCGCCTGATTGTCCATCGAAAGCTCAAGGATGCTCTGCTGACGCGAATGCTGGATGTCGCCCGCGCATGGATCGTCGGCAACCCGCTGGACCCGGCCACGCGCATCGGACCGATGATCGAAGAGAGCCACATGAACAAGGTGCTGGAGTATATCGAGAGCGGCAAGCAGCAGGGGGCGAAGCTGGTGCTCGGCGGAAAGCGTGTCCTTCCGGAGACCGGCGGTTATTTCGTTGCGGCTACGATCTTCGACGAGGTGCATCCCGAGATGCGGATTGCCCGCGAGGAGATCTTCGGGCCGGTCCTTTCCGTCTTCACCTGCGACACCGACGAACAGGCGATCTCGCTGGCCAACGACACAACGTACGGCCTGACGGCCTCGGTTTACACGCAAAACGTGGGTGTCGCTCACCGCGCCGCCCGGGCGCTCCGCGCCGGGACCGTGTCGGTCAACTGCTTCTCGGAGGGGGACGTGACAACGCCCTTCGGGGGCTTCAAGCAGTCCGGCTTCTTTGGACGCGACAAGTCGATCTTCGCGCACCATCAATACACCGAGCTCAAGACCATCTGGATGCAACTGGACGCGAAGTAAGCTAAGACGCCGTACGAGGCGAACAATCTGCGAGAATAAAGGGTGGCCGCATGATCTATCTGGTTTGTATTTGCGCATACCTCCTGCTGCTGGCAGGAATCGGGATTCGTCAGTCGCGTCGTGTCAAGAGCGAAGAGGATTTCACGGTCGCCGGGCGGTCGCTCTCGCCGTGGGTCATGGTCTGCACCATGCTGGCCGTGTGGATCGGCACCGGCTCGATCGTGGGCAATGCCGAGCAGACCTACAAGACCGGGATGGCCGCGTTGATTCTGCCGATCGGCACATTTGTCGGCATGATTCTGTTGTCGTTGATCGCCAGTCGGGCGAGGAATATCGAGGCCACCAGCGTTCCCGGGATCATCCAGAGTCGTTTCGGCAACACCGCGCGAGGTTTGGCGATGTTCAGCTTGATCATCGCCTACATGGTGATCGTGAGCTATCAGTTCAACGCCGGCGGCGCTGTGCTGGAGGTCATTGCGGGCGACAAACCGCCGGTGACCGTCTCCTCGGGAGACCAACTGACCCGGCGGCAGCTTCTCAAGGGCCGTGTGGTCTTCACGCCGGAGAAGGATTGGACCGGCAGCACGAGTCTGACTCTCGCCACGGGTTCCGAGCCAGGCGCAGCGACCTTTGAATGGCCTGTCCATGTCGTGGTATCCGACGACCTGAAGGCCGCGAAACAGGACGCTGAGAAAACCGGACGCGGTACGGCGGTCAAACGCAGTGGCTTTGCCCGCTTGTATCTGAATGCCGACCTCCTGTCCGGGTCTCAGTACGCCGTTGTGAGCGTACCGGATCATGGAACGCTTACGCTGGTCGAGCCCATCCTCACGGCTAGGACGGCCACACTGATGGCCGCCATCTGCATCGTCGTCTACACCATGCTGGCGGGTCTGATGAGCCTGGCCTCGATGGATATCCTCAACGGCAGTGTGATCATGCTGACCATGGTGATCGCTCTGCCGGTGTACTGGTTCAAAGCGGGGGGGTGGAGCGGGATGGAGGCCGCCTTCGCCGCCATGGGCGACCGAACGCACCACATGCAGTTCTGGGGGGTCTACTCGAACGCGGACCTGATTAACTACATCCTCCCTGTCTTCCTGCTCGTTCTGGGCGACGCCAACCAGTATCAGCGCATCTTCGCCAGTCGAAATGCCAAGGGGGCAAAGACCGCGGTCACCGCTATGATTTTCGTGGCCTTTGCGATCGAGTTGCTGATCATCGCTTGCGCCTGGATCGCCGCCAGCATGACGCCGGATTGGGAAAACGGCAAGTACATCCTCATTTATGCGGCCAAGCACTACCTGGCCCTGCCCATGGGGTGCCTTTTCATGGTGACGGTGGTGGCCATCATCTTCTCTACGGCCAATTCCTTTCTGCATGTGTCGGCATCCACGGCGATCACGGATGTCTATCTGGCTTACATCAATCCGAAGGCAGGGCAGAAGCGTCTTATCTTCCTCAGCCGGCTGATGGTCGTGGTTTTCGGCCTGATCGCCTTCTTCGTGACGCTGATGTTCGCGGAGACGACCGGTTTCTTCCGCAAGGCCTTGTATGCCTTCACCATCTACGGTTCCTCGATCACGCCGACGCTGGTGGCGGCCATCGTCTGGAAGCGTGCCACTAGGGCAGGCGCCGTGGCGTCGATCCTCACCGGGACCGTAGTGAGCTTGGTCTGGAGCGAGGCGGACTTCATCCAGCGTCTTTTGCCGCCGGTTGCCTCCGGATTGGATGCAGTGTTGCCCGCGCTTCTGGCTTCGGTCACGTGTCTGGTCGTGGTCAGCCTGCTGACCAAGGAGAAGGTGAGTCCGAAGGATGCGGCGGCAACGCCAGCGGTCTGATTGTTCAGAAAGGAGCAGGCTCATGAACTGTCTCAGAATCACCCTGGTCTGTGCATTCATCGGTATCTGTGCCGGAATCGGTGGGGCAGGCGAGCCGGAATCGACCTCCGGCGAGACCCCGCGGCACACCGCCAGAGACAGGCCGGTGAAGGTCTTCATCCTGGCAGGGCAATCCAATATGGAGGGCCACGGCCAGATCCCCAGTCTCGATCACCTGGGCGACCATCCGGAATACGGTCATCTGCTCAGGCTTCTTAAGAACGCCGACGGTTCCTGGGCGATCCGTGACGATGTGACCATCTCCTATCGGTCGGAGCGACGAAAGGAGCCCAACGGGCCGCTTACCCTCGGTTGGGGGGCCTCGGCCAACGAGATCGGTCCGGAGTTGATGTTCGGTACGATCATGGGCGAACTCTATGACGAGCACGTCCTGCTGATCAAGACCGCCTGGGGCGGCAAGGATGTGTACTGTGACTTTCGATCGCCCAGCGCCGGGGATCCGACCGAGGACGAAGCCGCTCTCCTGAAGAAACAGGCATCCGGCGGCACGAGTCGTGAGATGGGGGTTTACTACCGCAAGATGGTTGCGGAAATCAAGGAGTGTCTGGACCACATCGGGGACGTCGTTCCAGGGTACCATGGACAGGGTTATGAGATCGCGGGGATGGCCTGGTTCCAGGGCTGGAACGATTTCTGCCAGTGGCCCACCCGCGTGGAGGATCGGTGGGTCGGCCTGGGAGTCATCGAGAGTTATCCTCGCAATCTCGCAGCCATGTTTCGTGACCTGCGCAAGGATCTCGACGCACCCGACATGCCGATCGTCATCGGCGAACTGGGGGTCGGCGGGCACGAGATGACCAGGAGGGCGGAGAACCCCAGGGATCGCGAGGCGGTCGCCATGGTGAAATTCCGCCAGGCGCAGAAAGCGGTGGCCCAGGAGGCATCGCTCCGGAACGTCATGTTCGTACCTACCGCCGATTTCTGGGATTCGCGATTGGAGGAACTCCGTGTCATGGCGGACAAGTATGGGCGCGTCAAGAAGGAGAAGGAGATCCCGGATACGCCTGACAATGTGTTGCCCACCAAAGAGTTGAGCGACGAGTACCGACGTCTGGGGGGGCACTGGTACTGTCACTACAACGGGTCGGCCGCGAACTACTCGTTGATCGGCTACGCCCTGGCCAAGGCGTTGCGGGCCGACTCCAGGCTGGCCATGACGCCGCCGATGGGGTGGAACAGTTGGAATGCGTTCGAGAAGAACATCAATGAGAAGCAGATTCAGGAGATTGCCGATGCGATGGTGAGCTCGGGTATGCGGGACGCGGGCTACACGTACCTCGTCCTCGACGACGCCTGGATGGCGAGCAAGCGGGACGAGAGCGGCCGCCTCGTCGCGGACCCCGACAAATTCCCCAGCGGCATGAAAGCCATAGGCGACTACATTCACAGCAAGGGATTGAAGTTCGGCATCTATCAGGACCGGGGGAAGATGACCTGCCAGCAGTTGCCGGGAAGCTTGGGGTTTGAGCGAATCGACATGGAGACCTTTGCCGAATGGGGGGTAGACTACATCAAGATGGATAGTTGCTTCGCCGAGAGCAACGGGCGAATGAGCGAGGAGGACTATGCGCTCTTCCGCAAGGGGATCGAGGCGACGGGGCGACCTATCGTGTTGAGCATTTCTGATTTCGGGAATGCCGCCTGGGCGTGGGGCGGCAAGGAATTCGCCCAACTGTGGCGGACGTCGAATGACATTTATCCCTGGATGGGCTCGATCTACGCTTGTGCGGAAACGTCGGCCGGCGACCGGGCCATTCATCCGGCCTTCAACGGACTCTGGCAGTTTGCGGGACCGGGCCACTGGAACGACCCGGACATGCTGCAGGTCGGCAACCTCAAGGACATGGCAGAGGACCGGCGCGAGGTCGCCGACCGGGCGCACTTCAGCCTCTGGTGCATGCTTGCCGCTCCCCTGATGGCCGGCAACGACCTGCGTACGATGAGCGAGCAGAACCGCAGGATCCTGACGGCGCCCGAGCCGATCGCGGTGAATCAGGACCCGCGTGGTATTCAGGCATACAGGATTGTCAATGAGAACGGCCGTGAGGTGTACAACAAACCCCTGGCCGATGGGACCACCGCCGTGTTGCTTCTCAATAAGCGGCGGGAGAAGGCTGACATCACGGTGCGATGGGACCAGATCGGTCTTGCGGGGAGCCAGCCGGTGCGGGATCTCTGGACGCGAGAGGACCTGGGCGACATCGAAAACTCGTTCACGGCCCACGGCCTCAGCGAGCACGAGCACCGAATGATCAAGGTCGGCAGGCCGGGGCCGCCGCTGCCTGCGCCTTCGCCGGTGCCGCCTGAGAAGTACACGGTCACTCGCAAGGGGCGGACCTATCTGAGCGACCTGTACTACATCTGGAAGTCGGGCAACGCGCCCGTGTACGACGCGACGTTTGGCGGCGAACCGATCCGGATCGCCGGTCGCACCTTCGACAAGGGCCTCGGCGCCAAGGGCAAGTGTGCGGTGATGTTCAAGGTCAACAGCCGCGCCGCCCGATTCCGGGCCACGGTGGCGATGGATGCGGCTGCTCCGGAAGACGCCAAGGGACGATTCCGCGTGCAGAACGGGGATTTTTTCAGCAATAAGGTCCTGTGGGACAGCCGCGACATGACGAAAGACACGCCCCCGAAGGAAATCGACATCGCATTGAAGGATGTCCAGTGCCTGATGCTGGTCTTCGATGGGAAGAACGCTCTGGGCAACTGGGCGGACGCCTGCGTGATCCGTGAAACTGCCGGCGATTGAAAACAGGGATGCCGACTCGCACCCATAATCAGAAGGAGGCCATCATGAACAAGAAGGCAATGCTCACGGTCTTGACTCTCATTGCGCTGGGCCGGATGTGTGAAGGCCAGGAGAGGAGAACGACGCCGGAAGACACGCAGCCGGGAGTCGTGACGTCAAACTCGCGAGGTTTGCACGGCTACATCGGCTACAGTGCGACGCGGCCATCCGATCCGGGTGAATACGGGGCCGGGATGGGATTTTACTCAGCGGTCTGGCCTCTGATTCGCGAGCCGCTTGCCGGTTTCCAGATCGGTCTGGCGGGTACGTGGATCACGCCGGACAACCGCGACAACAAGGACAAGCCCCTGGCTCCCGTCGGCACGCGTGCACGCGACAACTGGCCCGAACGAGGCCCGACCTATTCGAGCGTGTTTCAGACTTTGGAAGGGGGCCTGGGCTATTGGGCGCGGAACCACTTTCGCTACGGGCCGCCCAAATTCAGCATGAATGCGACGCCGCAATGTTACGACTATGAGATTGGATCGCCCGGGTGGAGCTTCTTCTACCACGATGAGGCCCTGCCCGACAACCGTCTGGGCATTGCCCAGTTGAGCAACCGGGTGCTCATTCCGCCCGACGCCCTGCCATTTCAGGGCAATCCAAACGGCAAGTTCCTTGGGTATGCATACATGGCCCTGCCTTTCACCGAACCCACCACAGGCGACTTGCCGACGGGCGATCAGAGTTGGACTCTCTTTCTCAGTGCAGCGAATTTCAAGGGTCCTTTGGCCTACTATATCCCTGAGACCTGGAGCAAGATCGCCAAACTGTTCGACTACCCGTTCATCTACGGCCGGGGACTGGACGCTCGGCCGGGGCTTTCGGGTGGCGGCGCCATGGAGATCAATACCGTCCCGTGCTTCCTTTCGAAAGACGCCAAAGGCGACGTCTATTCGAAGATCCCCAAGTTGTTTTTCCCGGTGAACGACAAGGCAGAGGCCCGACTGGTCCAGGACGTCATGTACTATTCCAAGGCGGCTTTGTACGATGCCTTCAAGGCGTGGCGGGATGGGGGGGCCCCGTGCTCCGGCCGCTTCGACGAGAAGGGGGTCTGGAAGTCCACCTTGAGCACGAGAATGCCCGGCTTCAATCAGGCGGGCAAGAAGATCCATGGTGTTGAGGGCGTGTTCACGACCAAGGTGTTCGAGGACAACATCTGGGGTGTGCAGTGGTTGCCCAACGATGCCTACCCGGATGGACGTTTTCCGCAGTATTTCAAGTACCAGGGCAATGAACTCGTCGTCGTTTCCGAAGCGGATGTGCCCGAGGAAACGAATCTTCTGACCAAGGAGTTCCGCCTGGCCAAGCCGGGCCCCGCCTATACGTCGCCTGCGGGCGGGGCTTGGACGAATCCGGGGCCCTCACGCGGCCCATACAAGGTCAAGCTCGCCGATGGTTCGGTGGCGACATACCATTGGTATCGATTCGTCGACCAGCCTTCGTTCCAGCAGTATGACTACAGTCCCGAGAAGAAGGCCAAGCTCCAGGCCCTCGTCGAGAAGATCCACGCGGCGTGGCCCATTGACCGGGACTACATGGCCCCGCCCACCCGCGGCGAACTGGCCGCGCTGGACCCGGCTCTCTTCGTCACTCCTCCCGCGGGCCTGGAAGTGGGATACGTGCCGATCGTAACCCGCCAGGAAGCGGCGCAGGACGAGAGCTGAACACCTCGACGCAAAGTCAAAAGTGCGAAACCCACGCGGAAGGACACGCCATGAACAGTTCATCACCACAAGGGGCTTCACACAAGAGCCTGGTCACCCTGATCTGCACGCTGGCCGTTTCAAGTCCCCTCTGGGCTCAGGGGGCCGCTCCTGTGCTGCATTGGAGTTTCGATCGCGTGGCGGACGCGAACGTACCGGAGTCCGTTACTGGCGGCGCAGATGCAGTCACAGGCAAGTTCCGGCTGATCGATGGCGTCAGAGGCAAGGCGATCGTCATGGACGGCTACACCACCTGCGTCCATCGTAAGGCCCAGCAAGTCCCGAATCTTGAGCGGGGCTTCACCATCGAAGCCTGGATTGCCTTGGGCGCCTATCCATGGAACTGGGCGCCGATCGCCGCTCAAGAAAACACCGTCAGCATGAACAGCAACCGGGACAAATTGAGTTGGCCGGATGATATTGCCGCCGACTCGCCCAGGGAGGGTTTCTTTTTCGGGGTTGGCCCACAGGGTCATCTGGGGCTGCACCTCGGCGCCGACGGCTGGCGCGTGTGCAAGACCGAGCGGAGCATACCGCTTCGAACCTGGACGCACGTCGCCGCGTCGTATACGCCGAAACGGGGGATCGTTCTCTACATCAACGGCGAGCAGGCCGCTCGCACGGACTGTGAAGGCGTCTTCTCCAGTGCTGCTGCAGAAGACCTCCGGATGGGGATGGCTCGCCAGAAGATCGAGCCGTCCCACCCGGTTAGGGCTTTCGCGACGCTGCCCTGCTGGTACGCACTGGATGGAGTGCTTGACGAATTGAAGATCTACGATGTGTGCCTAGCCGATGAGGCAATTGCCGAGAGTTCCAAGGCGTTGCAGCCGGTCTCCAGTCCGGATCTGCCCAGGAGAGTAATGCCTTCGGGGCCTCCCGGTCCCGGCAAGTTTGGCGCTTCCTACGTGAACCTCTCCTACCATCCCGAATGGGATGCCCTCTGGCGTGTGTCTTCCGACCCGGACATCGTGGTCCAGTTCGACGATTCGCCGATCCGGGTCGTCTTCTGGCGAGGCACGCGGTACGGTCCTGCCTGGGTCATGGAGAACGACCTGTGGATGGCGGACCAGAGCATCGAGAATTTCAATGGGCGGGACGGCTGCATCGAGCATATGCTGGACTACTATTGCCGATTCTCGCACGTGCGGATCATCGAGAACACGCCCGCTCGCGTAGTGGTGCATTGGCGCTACTGTCCCACCTCGGCCAACGGCAATCACTCCCAGGTCAACCCCGTCTCAGGGTGGGAAGACTGGGTGGATGAGTATTACACGTTCTATCCTGACCAAGTGGGCGTTCGCAAAGTCATTCTTCACACCGACGGAGAGGCCCTGTGGCCCGAGGAGGTCATTGGGCTTTGCCAGCCGGGCCAGAGGCCTGAAGACGTCGTGGATCTGTCGGCCCTGACGCTGGTGAATCTCCGCGGCCAGGCCCACACCTACACCTGGGCGGAACGCTCGCCCGTCATCCGCAAGAAGGGCCGCTGGGAACGCGGCGGCTACATCGATTTCGGCGATGCCCCGGGCGAGAGTCCCAACATCATGATGGTCAACTTCAAGTCCGCATACAAACCGTTCCAGATTTTCGAGCTGGACTGCAACTTCAGCGTCTTCGCCCACGAGCATCGCAAGGAAGTGTCGCACTTTCCCTGGTGGAACCACTGGCCTGCGGCGTTGATTCCGTCCGATGGCCGCTATTGCCAGGCGGCCGATCGTCCTTCGCATTTCTCGCTGGCCTGGGCCACTCCAAATCCCCATCGGGGGGAAAACAATACGTATTACTGGACCTGGATCTATGGTGCGACGCGTGATGATCCACGAACTCTGGCCCCTCTGGCCAAGTCCTGGGTGCGGCCTCCCGAGCTGACTCTTGCATCCGGCGGCGCGAGCAGTCGGTACGATTCGACCCAGCGATGTTATGTCGTCTCTCGCGTGAAAGGCGCAGAGCAGAGCAAGCTGGAGGCGACGCTGAAAGCGGATTCCGAGCATCCGATAGTCAATCCCTCGCTGGTCATCCAGGATTGGGGGGATCGTCCGGCACATCTGATCGTGAACAATGAAAGGATGACTCCGGGCAGCGATTTTCGCACAGGCTACGTTCGCAGAGTCAACGACTACGATCTTGTGCTCTGGCTCAGGATGAAATCCGATCGGCCGGTCACGATCACCCTCAGCACGGCTCCATAGCCGATGACATAGGATCGACGAGCCGTCCGAGGAGAGTACACGCGACTGACAAGAGATCTGTTCCCTCACATGCTTCGAAGGAAACCGTTATGAAAATGAGTGTATTGTTCACGATGATGACCCTCGTGGCACTGTCCTGGACGTGTCAAGCCCAGGAGAGGTCGGCCAACCAGGAGCCTCCCAAGCCCGGCGTCGTCACGCTGCGTTCCCAGGGTCTGCACGGATATATTGGCTTTGGCCATGAGAAGCTCCCGGCCGAGGGCGGCTACAGCGCGGGCATGGGCTTCTACGCCGCCGTCTGGTCGCTGGTGGATCAACCGCTGGCCAACTTTCAAATCGGTCTGCCCAGCTCGTGGATTCAGCCGGACAACTCCGACAACAAGGACAAGCCGCTCGCACCGGAAGGCACGCTCGCCCGGACGTGGAAACCTCGCGGGCCAACTTGGAGTAGTGTCTTCCAAACCGTTGAGGGGGGCTTGGGCTACTGGGCCCGCACCCATTTTCGCTACGGCCCGCCCAAATTCAGCATGAATGCCACGCCGCAATGCTACGACTACGAGATCGGCTCCCCCGGCTGGTCGTTCTTCTACGACAACGAGGCGTTGCCGGACAACCGTCTGGGCATCGCCCAGCTCAGCAACAGGCTCCTGATCCCGCCTGATGCGCTCCCGTTCCAGGGAAATCCCAATGGCGAATTCCTGGGTTACACATGGATGACGCTGCCGTTCACCGATCCGACGACGGGCGATCCGCCCACGGGAGACCAGAGCTGGACCTGCTTTCTGAGTGCGGCCAACTTCAAAGGTCCTATCGCCTATTACATCCCGGAAACTTGGAGCAAGATCGGCAAGCTGTTCAACTATCCCTTCATTTATGGACGCGGGCTCGACGCGCGTCCCGGCATCATGGGCGGCGGCGCGATGGAAATCAATACCGTCCCTCGCTTCGACGCCAGGGACGCGCAAGGCACGACGTACTCGAAGCTGCCGAAACTGCAATTCCCTGTGGATGAACAGGGACGCGCTTTCCTGGTGCAGGATGTGACCTATTACTCCAAGGCGGCACTGTATGATGGTTTCAAGGCCTGGCGGGACGGGGGGCCTGCTTGCTCCGGGCGATTCGACGAGAAGGGCGCCTGGAAACCCAGGCTGAACTCCCAGCCGACACGCTACGACCAGGCCGGCAAGATAATCACCGGGGTCGAACGCGTTTTTGAGAACAAGATCTTCGAAGGGAATATCTGGGGTCTGCAGTGGTTGCCCAATGCTCCCAGCCCGAAAGGTCTCTTTCCACGGTATTGCAGGCATGTCGGGGAGGAGCGCGTCGTCGTAGCTTCGGACGAGGTGCCGACGGAAACCGGGCTCTTGGGTCAGGAGTTCAAGTTGGCCGATCCCGGCGTCCCCTATACGTCGCCGACTACCGGCGCGTGGAACCGGCCGGGTCCCCAAAGCGGTCCCTTCACCTCCAAGCTGACGGATGGTTCCCTGGTGACTTACTCGTGGTATCGGTTTGTGGACCAGCCTTCTTTCCAGCAATACGACTATAGTCCCGAAAAGAAAGCCAGGCTGCAGGCCCTCGTGGAAAAGATCCACGCCGAGTGGCCGGTGGATCGCGACTATATGCTGCCGCCCGGCCGCGGAAGGCTGGTGAACCTCGATCCCGGCCTGTTCGTGACTCCACCCAAGGGCATGGAGGTGGGCTACGTGCCCATCGTGACTCGCCAGGAGAAAGCGCCCTGAGGGAATTGCAGACGGAAAGTCCTGGCATCCGTTGCGATACGGCCCCTCCGCGTCGCTTCGCGTTCGCAGGCATTGGGCCTGACGAGAAACATCATCAGGTAGGAATAAGCGATGGACAAACAAGGCAACAGCGAAGGAGTCGGCAATCTGAACAGACGTGGTTTTCTCGCAGCGGCAGGGCTCGCGGGTGGTGTGACAATGTTGCCCTGGGTAGAAACGGCGGTCGGTCAGGGCGCGATTCCCGTATCCAAGAAGGAGGGGGCGACCGTCCGGACGGTGTTCCTCTATCCTCCCTCGCAGGTCTTTTCGGGCAATCCGGAAGGCTGGTGGAGTTGGCCCGGCAATGAATTCGATGCCGAGGGCCGTCAGAGGGCGTATATGAACGCTTTGGCTGATATGGAGAAGCGTCTGGGAATGAGAATCATTACGGAGAACCGCTCCGTGGCGAACAACGCCGATGCCCAGAAGGTGATTCAGGAGCTTGAGGCCTCCCGTCCCGACGGCTTGCTCTTGATCATGTTCTACAACAACAGCCTGGCTCAGGCCAACCTGTTCCTCGAAGCGGCGGAAAAACTCGATATGCCGGTCATCTTCTTCATCGGACTCGGTGTCAAGCATGGTCCCATCACTACCTATCGCCGGCCGGGAGTGTACCTTATCCAGTCGCTGGAGAACACCCATGCGATCGAGTATGGCCTGCGGATGATCAACACGCGAAAGCGCCTCGGACAATCACTTCTGTTGAGCATCACTGAGGTGGATCAGTCACGCGAAACCACGGAACAGTTCTTCGGCATCAAGGTTCGTGTAATTCCGTTCGCGCGCTACGCCGACCGGTTCGAGAAGGTCCGGATCACGAGTGACGCTGAGGATCTGATGAAGCGGCTCGTTCGTGACGCCATCGAGATTCGTGGCATCACCGAGGAAAGCCTCCAAAACGCCATGCGAGCCTATCTGGCGTTGACCGAATTGCTGCGTGATGAGGATGCCGACGGTCTTACCATGAACTGCCTGCGCCGCGGCATGCTCAAGCCATGCATCAGTTTCTCTCTCTTCAACGGCATGTTGATCCCGGCTGCCTGCGAGAACGACCTGCCAGCCGTGTACACGCAGTTGCTAGGGCAACAGCTCATCGGCCGACCTGGTTTCCAGCACAACCCCTGCTACGAGACGGAAAAGAACCATTACTATGCCTCCCACTGCACATGTGCGACCAGGATGTACGGCCCGGATGGCCCGGCCCTGCCGTATCTGCTGCGTCGCTTCGCGCACACCAATGAGGGTAGCTGCGCCATTCAGGTCTTCTGGAAGCCGGACGATCCGGTCACGATGGTGCGCTACTATCCAGGCGAAACGCCCGCGTTGGACGTCTATGCCGGTCGTGTTGTCGTCTCTCATCCAATGCCGCCCGCCGGCGGATGCACCACGAACGTAGAAGTGGCGATCACTGATCGTGCCGACGCGTGCGCGGTCCAGGGCCATCACAATCTGTTGTTCTGCGGGGACTTCGCCCGCCAGTTCAGGTTGTTTGCCCAGTTTTACAGGATGGAATTGGCAGCCAAAGTGGCGGACACCGCACTATGAAATCAACCGCATCGGAGAATGCCATTTCGCGGCATCAATTCCTGCTCTCCACCCCGCCTGGGCGAGAATCTGTCGCGGGCTTTACGCCCGCGCGGTGAAACGACAAACAGGAGTCTGCATAAATGAACGTAGTCATGATCGTCCCCACGGGGATCGGATGTGAGATCGGCGGCCATTGCGGCGACGGGAATGCGGCCGCACGTTTGCTGGGCGCCTGCTGCGAGACCCTGGTGCTGCATCCCAACGTGGTGAACGCCTCGGACATCAACGAGATGCCCCCGAACGCGCTGTATGTCGAGGGCAATCATTTGGACCGATTCCTGCAAGGCAAGCTCTTCCTGCAGAAGGTCAAGTCGAACAAGGTGCTGGTGGTCGTCAACAAGGCGGATTACCAGTCCATCAATGCCGTCTCGGCCGCCCGCGCCACGCTCGGTCTCGATGCGGAGATCCTGGAGCTGAAGGTGCCGCTCCAATTGATTGCCCGCATGGAAGACGGGATCGCTACGGGGGACGTCGTCCACTGGAAGGAGCTGGTGGCGCAGGTCAAGGATCTTGAGTATGACGCATTGGGCATCGCCACCCCCATCACCATCGACAGTGAGACACTGGCCACCTATTGGCGCGTCGGGGGCGTCAATCCGGTGGGCGGAGTTGAGGCTCTTGCCACAAGGTTGATTGGCGAGGCGTTGGACAAACCGTGCGCCCATGGCCCGGTGGATTATGCGCTGACCGGGTTCAAGGAAGTGGTGGACCCGAGAATCGCTGTGGAAATCATCACCGAGAACTTCATTCACTGCCTGCTGAAAGGACTGCACAAAGCCCCGCGACTCAGCCGCGAGAGCGGCATGAGCTGCCGGGACATTGACTGCATGGTCTCTCCGTACGGCTGTTTCGGCACGCCGCACCAGGCCTGTCTCGATGGGAACATCCCGGTGATCGTAGTGCGCGAGAACAAGAGCTGTCTCAACCACCCTGAACACCCGAAATTCATCTACGCCGAGAACTACATCGAGGCGGCCGGCATGATTATGGCCATGAAGGCGGGTGTTCATCCGTCGTCGGTGCGCAGGCCGCTGGCCTACACCGCGGTGAGAAGAACGGTATAGTGCGACCGGACAAGTCCGACATCGTCTGCCAACTCCAGAATCGCGACAGCAACCAGGATATGGGCAGCGGCGACCGGTTGCCCAACGCGGAGGGAGCCAGGAAGATCGCCGTGACACTGGCGGAAGCGATCGACCCCTTGCTCGGACCTGCCCGCTGAGAAAGTCGGCCTGCCGCCGATGTCCGGCATCGACTGCCGCTCGTATGTGCCTGGATAAAGGGCGAGGCGAAGACTGGTCGGGACTAGGATGGAGTTATGACAAATCTCACGATGAAAACCGCAGTGAATCTCCTGGCGTTGGCGCTTCTCGCGTTGTTGAACCACAGCCCCTGTCAGGCCGCCGAAACCGTCACTACCGGGCCGACCGCGAAAGCCTCCGGCGTGGCCGTGCTTCAGGATGGCGACGCAAGTGTGACGTTGTCCAACGAGATGGTGACTCTTCGCATCGATGTGCAGAATCGTGTCATCACCTTGAGCGAAAGCCATACCGGCGAGTTGCTGCTTGCCGACGGGTGGATGGCGGCGGATGGCTGGGGTGGGGAATTGGGCAAGACGGCCAAGAAGGACGACCTCAAGAATTGGACGATCTCGCTAACGGTGGATCCGGTAGACGACGCCTTCGGCAGAGGCCAGCGTGCGGTGCTGGCTATGACCGAGCCGAAGCGGGCGGCATTGCCGACGTATCTGTTCAGTTACTCGCTCTACGAAAACACCGGTGCGGTGTTTATGGGATTCGGCCTGCGTAACCACACCGACCGCGATGTGCGTTTGATGATCGCTGCGCCGATGATCGGGGCGAAATTGATGCCTGGCGCCACGTGCGAGAACTTTCTGACGCTGAACGGTGCGGCGGGGGCAGAGGCGACTCATGTAAAGCGCGGGCCGGAGCGGACCTCGCCGAACAGCCTGATGCTGACCTTCACCGTGCAGGGCCGGCGGCGTTCGGTTGTCTGGGGCGGGCTGTGCTACAAGGAATTCGCCAGGTATGCGTCGATCAACAACAGCGGCCTCGGGTTCAACGCGCAGGATCCTGTGGGGCGGTTGGTGGATGCCGGGAAGACGTATTGGGCGGACGACACGTTCTACTTGGACGCCACGACGACAGACCCTTTCGTGGCTTTGGAAAAGTACGGGCGGGCGATGCGGCTGGCGAATCACGCCAAACCGAACGTGTATGACTTCCCGGTGTTGTGCGGCTGGGGCGTCGGTGCACTCAGCGGTCTGCCGGGTGTGAACGATTCCAGGAAACTGGTGGGGGAACTGGAGGCCGCACAGAAGGCGGGCGTGACCAAGTACACCAAGGTGGCCATCCGGCTGGAGCCGGATTCGTATTGTTATAAGGATGGCAACACGGAGCAAGGCTGGTGGGACGACGCGCACTGGTCCCAGTTCGGGCATCTTGTGCCGCCCTACGAGACCTTCGCCAAGTGGTGCAAAGCAATCAATGATCGCGACGGCATTCCATACACCTATTTCCAGGTCGGGATGCCGTCGGACGATTATGCGCGGGCATTCCCCGGCCACATGCTCTTCAACGACATCAGCCGCCTGCAAGTGAAGCATTCCCATCATCAGCCGCTGGTGAGTTACGACTACACTGACCCGGAGTTCCAAAAGCACGTGCGGGATGTCTGGGGCCGGCTGCGCAAGGATGGAGTGCGTGGGATCAAGTTCGACTACCCGGAAACCGGCTGGCGGCCGGAGGGCGGGTTTGAGGACCGCCACGCCACCACGGCCTCCGCCTATCGTGAATCGTTCCGGCTGTGTCGCGAAGGCCTGGGGCCTGATGCGCTGATAGATGAGCGGAATCTTGGCGAGTCCGGGCGGCCGTGCCTGGATCTGACCGCGGGTTTGGTGGACACGCAGCGCAATTGGTATGATTCCAACAAGTTCGTTCCGAGCATGGTCACGATAGGTGGGTTGCGCTGGTACAAGAATCGTACCGTGTTCAATTACTACCCCGACAGCAAAACGGTACACGACTGCTCGAAGGAGATCCGCCGGTCCATGCTGACGATGGTGTACTTGACCAGCGGGCGCATTGACTTGGCCACGTCGTTCACGCTGTTCACGCCGGAGATCGTCCACGATTTCACGCGTATCTATCCCGCTTACCGCGAGCCGTTCACGGCCCGGCCTCTGGACGCCTTCACCGGCGTGGCGGATCCCCAGGTGTATGACCTGGAGTTGACGCCGCAGTGGCATCAAGTGGCGCTGTTCAATACAGGGAGCAAGAGCGACAAGGTGGTGGTGCCGTTGAGCGGCGACCGGGTGACGACGGGCGCGATCGGGCTGGACGCAGCCGCGGTCTATTACGTTTATGATTTCTGGGACGATTCGCTGGTGGGGAAGTTCCCCGGAACGGCAACGGTGGAGAAGACGCTGGAGCCTTCCGCCTGCGCGATGCTCTCGGTCCGCGAAGCGCTGCCGCATCCGCAAGTTCTGTCCACCAGCCGCCACGTCTTGCAGGGCTGGGTGGATCTTGCCAACGTGAAGTGGGATGCTGCGAACAGACAACTCACCGGCACCGCCAAAGTGATCGGCGGAGAGACCTATCGCATCACGCTTGCGCTGAACGGCTACACGGCAGACACGGTCGAAGCCGACGGGGCTGAGATCCAGGTCACGCCTCGTGCGGGGGACGAGCCGCTGGCGGAAGTATCCTTGAGGACGGAGCACAATCGCGACGTGTCATGGAAGATGGTCTTCCGGAGGACACAACGATGACATCGTCCTGCCTGGCCCAAGAGCAATGAAACAAACCCCTCTGACGAATGGCACTGCCGTGAGTTTTAGATCTTGTCGGCGCAGACTGCCACATGAGGCATGATGAGAATGCAATTGCTCTCGATTCTATACGAAAGCCTTGTTCCGGGCTGCCGGATCGGTATCATGTTT